>ERZ825384.2205-NODE-2205-length-20458-cov-33.363917_pt1 | contig 20458 bp, 11 predicted proteins | sample MGYA00519931_ERZ825384 | MGnify/ENA primary metagenome ERZ825384 (study PRJEB31778, sample SAMEA3449200) | human gut metagenome | biome: human gut; feature: human-associated habitat; material: faeces | place: United Kingdom | collected 2010/2012 ...
TCCCACAGCGGAGGGCTTCACCATCAAGGGCCCCAAGCGCACCAGCGGGCGGCTGTTCGTGCCCGACCTGACCTTCGGCGAGCACATCGAGATGGGGGAGAACATCTTCTTCTACATGGGCGAGATGCAGGAGTGCTACGTCATCTACTGGCCGGACGCGCCGGTGGCGGGGTGAGGCGGCATCGCCACGCTCCGTTGGGGCGCGGGACGATCTGGCTGTCCTGCGGCCTGCTGACCGTCAGCTTCCCTGTCATGCCCGTCCACGACGGGGAACAAAAGCCGAACGAATAAAAAAACAGCACCGGCAGCGCTACCCACACGCTGCCGGTGTTATTTTTGAGGGAAACCCTCATGGAAAAGAAAAAGTATGGTTGGCTGAACCATGACCCTATCATAACAGCAGAAAAAGCATTTGTGAAGCGCATGTTTGTTCTTGAAAACATGAGGACTTGTATAGTACAATGGGGGTCGAAACGAGGTGCGCTATGAGTATTTCCAAATATCAGGTGTTTTTGAAAACCGTGGCCTGCGGCAGCTTCTCCAAGGCGGCGGAGGCACTGAGCTTTACCCAGTCCGGCATCAGCCACGCCATCAACTCGCTGGAAAATGAGCTGGGCGTGAAGCTGTTGAGCCGCAACCGCGGCGGCGTGGTGCTGACGGCGGATGGCCGTGCGGTGCTGCCCAAGATCGAAAAGCTGTGCGCCGCCCACCATTCTCTCATGCAGACGGTGGAGGGGCTGAAGGACATGGACAGCGGCTTGGTGAAGATCGCCACCTTCTCCAGCGTGTCCGCCCAGTGGCTGCCCCGCATCCTCAAGAGCTTCGGCAAGGTGTACCCCAACATCGAGTTTGAAGTCGTCACCGGTGATTTCTACGATCAGATCGAGGGCTGGATCGTCAACGGCACGGTGGACTGCGGTTTCCTGCGGCTGCCGTCGGTGAAGCGCTTGCAGACCTACGCTCTGCACCGTGATGAATTGCAGGTCATCGTCCCCTGCGACCACCCCTACGCCGATCGCGACCCGTTCCCCGTGTCTGCGCTGGCAGAGGAACCCTTCATCCAGCTGGAGGAGGGCGACGACTACGAGATCATGGCGGCCTTTGACGAGATGGGCATCCGCCCCAACGTGAAGTACATCGCCCGGGAGGATCGGACCATCCTCGCCATGGTGTCGGAGGGGCTGGGCATCAGCCTGCTGCCAGAGTTGATGGTGCGCCACAGTCCTACGCCCATCAAGGTCTGTCATGCGCCCCTGCACTTCTACCGTACCATCGGCATCGGTGTCAAGGACAAGAAGGCACTTTCCAACTCCACCCGTCTGTTCGTGGACTATGTGCGGACGTGGGTGGCGGAAAACGGGAATACATAGACGTTCAACTTTCGCTAAAAAAGCATGAGAACACGTCATGTAATACAGACAAGAACGCAGTTCCCATACGGCTTTGCGGGAACGAACAAACGACGCCGCAAAAATGTATCCTTCCGCGAAACAAATACCCTCTTGCAAAACGGCGGGGTGTTCATCATAATAGCACCCGTAGCCCCCGAAAAGTGAATAGGCTTACCGGTCTGAAACGCTGCGGCGTTTCGGTGAAAGTCGGAATGTGGGTCAAAGTCCCCGCGAACAGGTCACTGTGAGGCTCCTCTGAGGCAGGAGATAAGTCAGGTCTGCGCCGGTAAGCATCACGAAATGCACACGCCTGACACCGAGTGGCATGAACGGGGGCTCTGCGCCTGTTTACGAAAGCGTCGGCATTTGCCGGCGCTTTTTCTATACAGTACGAGGGGAGAAAACGACTTTGTTGGAGAGAAAGAAATACGTCCGCAGGGACGCCACAGTGGGAAGGCTGTCCTCCATCTTTCTGGAGGATATGGCGGGGAGCGTAAAGCCGTCCACACTGGAGTGCTACCGCCGCAACATCCGATGTCATATCCTGCCGCGTTTGGGAGAGCGCGTGGCAGTGGAGGTGACGGCGGAGGAGGTCAACGACTTCATCGAGCAGTTACAGGAGGACTATTCGCCCAAACTGGTGCGGGAAATCGGCGGTCTTCTGCTGCGGATCGTGGGCATGGCCGGTGTGGGCTATGGCGAGGACGTGACGCTGCCGAAGGTACGGCAGAAGGCTGTGGAGGTGTTCACCGAGCCAGAGTTAAAGCAGATGGGGCAGGTCATCCTGCACCGCCCGGATAGAACCGGCCTTGGTGTACTGCTGACGGCCTACACCGGCCTGCGGCTGGGAGAACTGTGCGGCCTGCAATGGCAGGACGTGGACGTCGGCGCGGGACTGCTGCACATCCAGCGGACGGTGGAGCGCATCGCGCAGACGGGCGGCGGGACGTACCTGACGGTGCAGCCACCGAAAACGGAAAATTCCGAACGCTGGATACCCATTCCGAAAGAGATGCTGCGGATGCTGAAGCCAGAGACAAAGCAGCCGGACAGCTACCTGCTGACCGGCGGGGAGATCGTCCCTGACCCGCGGGCGATGCAGTACCGTTATAAGGTGTTGTTGGAGCGCTGCGGTGTGCGGTATCGGAATTTCCATTGTCTGCGGCACAGCTACGCCACACGGTGTGTGGAGCGGGGGGTGGACGTGAAAAGCGTCAGTGAGCTTCTGGGCCACGCCGATGTCCGCACCACGCTTCGGCTATACGTCCACTCGTCTATGGACTACAAGCGCAGAGCCGTGGAGGGGATAGGCTTCCTCAAGGGAATAACGTAAAAAAGGACGCCGTTCGGCGTCCTTTTTCCTATCCGAAAAATGTCAAAAAATTTTCGCAAAGTAACATACTTTGCGAAAAAGCGCGGAACGCCTTGCGCTGCAAGGCATTCCAGATTTACGCCAGAAAAAGTCGAAAATTTGAACTCGTTGTTGACACGGAAAAACGACTGGTATATACTGTTATTTGGCTGAAATTGGAAAGTTTTCGCAAAGTATGTTACTTTGCGAAAGAAATCGAGGCCAAAAACTGAATAAAAGGTCTTGCGAAGTCGTGTGGCTGTCGCTGTAAAGGCGGTATATCATTACCGTCAGGCGGCAGTTTTGAAGGAATGGGGTGATGCCCCCTGCGGACGGCGCTGTTGACGTAAGGAATGGACCAAAGCGGCAGAAATGCCGTGTGGCGAATAGCAGCCATTGGAGCGAACGCTCTGAGAAGGTAGGTTCAGGTACGAGAAGGGCAAAAGCCCTTCGTGACGTTAGGGCAGAAGAATTGCACGATGGAGGATCAGTGTTGGACAGCGGGCGATCTCTCCCTGACGGCATAGGCGGGAGTGCGCGCTGGCGAGGTTCGTCAGCGCATTTTCATTTCTGCCGGATCACCGCTGGTTTTCTTCGGAAAACCGGCGATTTTTGTAAGGGAGGACTATGCCATGTCACACAGAAATCCTCGCGAGAGATTTGACTACAAGAGTTGGTTTGAGCGTAATGTGGCCAAGCGTACCGTGGCGGCGCTGGAAGCGCGGGACGCGGAGTTTGCCGAAAAGCACGCGGATACGCCGCTGGCGCATTTGGCGCAATACGTCGGCAATCGTGCTGAACTGCTGCGGCACACGCCCAGTCCCTGCGAGATAGACGGCGGCACATTCATCGAGGAGCGCTTCGGCGGTTGGGCCGCAGTATTGGAGATGGCACGTCTGCGCCCACCGGCGAAAGAGCCCAAGTTGAAAGACACCGCACGCTACAAGCGGGAAAAAGCCGTGCAGGAGCCGCTGTTCTACGAGGAATCCGAGCGCAAGAAGAAGGCGAAACGCGCCAAGGCCGCCGCCAGCCATGCGGCACAGCAATCACGGCTGAAAGAGAAAAAGCGGCTGGAGCAGGAAAAGAAAGAGGCTCGTGATGCCGCTGCCCGCCAGCGCGAAGTCGAGAAAGCGGCAAAGGCCGCAGAGCAGGAGGTGTCCTGCTGAGTTACCCTTGTCAAGCCGAGACAGTCTGAACGGAGACTGTCAGCTTTCCATAAGGGTGGGAGGGGAAAAGCCACCCCTCCCACCTCCTCTCTTTGTTGAACGGCAAGACCAAAACCACATACAAAAGCAAATATGTTACCCGCCCCTGCGGGGCAGGTAACGGGAAAAATACGCCCCATCTGCGGGGCGAGAAACAGGAATAGGAGCAAACACACATGATCTCTTTGAGTGAAATACTGCATACCATCGCCCAGGCGCTGATGATCCCCTGCCTCATTATACTGATAATTCTGATGGCCGGGGCGGTCTGGCAGATCGGCGACATCGTGGTTGAGTACATCGCGGAGCGCCGCAAGCATAAGTGTAACGTCCCCCAGCTGCTGCGCGACGTACACGCGGCGGGCGCGGACGGCCTTGCGGAGCTGATTGAAAACAGCGGCCTGCTGCGGCGGCAGAAGAAGGCCCTGCTGGAGCTGGCGGAGAGCCGGGGGCTGCCCAAGGACACCCTGACGGCGCTAGCGGAGCGCCTGCTGGCCACGGAGGAGGCGCGGAACGCCCGCACCACCTCCATCACGGACATGATCGCCAAGCTGGGCCCCATGTTCGGCCTGCTGGGCACGCTGATACCCCTGGGCCCCGGCATCGTGGCGCTGGGACAGGGCGACACGGTGACGCTGTCGGAGTCCATGAACGTGGCATTCGACACCACCATCGCCGGCGTCATCAGCGCGGCGGTGGCCAGCGTCATCTCCCACATCCGCAAGCGGTGGTACAACGACGACATGGTGTCGCTGGAAACGCTGATGGAGGCAGTTCTGGAGGAGGTCACGAGCGATGTTGAAGGGTAAGTTTTCCTCCCGCCGCCGGGTGACGGAGGAGGTGGACGCCATGTCCGGGCTGGCGAACCTGTCGGACGTGATGCTGGTGTTCGCCTGCGGGCTGATGGCGGCGGTCATACTGAACTGGAACGTGGATCTGAGCAAGACCCGCGTGGAGATCCTCCAGCGGGAGCAGATGCAGGAGCTGGACAACGCGGAAGAGATGGAGCAGGACATCCAGTCCTCCAGCAGCTTCGAGCAGAAGGGCACGGTGTACGAAGACCCGGAGACAGGCAAATTGTATGTGGTGATGCCAAAGAGCAGTAACTAAATAGTTTTTACATAGATACGTTCAACAATGAGAGGAGCAAATTACATGAAGAAACGGACAAGCAGTATGTTCCGGCGCATCGTGAGCCTGCTGATGAGCCTGGTGCTCACGCTGACGCTGGTGACCCCCGCGGCCTTTGCCACGGAGGTGGTGGGCGGCAGCGGTACGGCCATCATCGAGGGCAACGCGAACCCGGCTGATCCCGCCCCCGGCGAGGACAGCGAGAACAATGAGGACAAGAACACCGAGGACGGCAAGGACGAACAGCCTACCAACCCCGGTGATGAGGATAAGAACCCCACCGACGGCGACGGCGAGGACGCCAACAAGCCCGATGGGGATAAGAAGGACGAGGAAAACAAGGACGAACAGAACACCGAGGAGCCGTCTGACGAGATCGACACGCTGGAGGACGAAGGCGAGAACGCGGTCGATGCGGTCACTGTCTGGGACGGCTCGGCCGCAACAAAATTCGCCGGTGGTACTGGTACGGTTGCTGATCCCTACAGAATCAGCAACGGTGCGGAACTGGCATATCTGGCACAGCTGGTGAATGACGGAAATGATTTCCGCACCAAAACTGTCACATTGACAAATAATATTGACCTTAATAACAAAGCTTGGACACCTATTGGTAATAGCGATAGTGTGTTCGCTGGCACGTTTGACGGCAACGGCCATACCATCAGTGGGCTGTATATTAACATCACTGGCAGTTATTCCCCCGCTAAAAAGGGCAGATTGTATCAGGGCCTGTTCGGTTGTGTTGAAGATGGCACGGTACGGAATCTTATTGTTACGGGCAGTGTAACGATCGGGAACGAAAAGAGCGTGAATGTGAGTTACATTGGCGGTATTGTAGGCATAAATGACGGCGGCGACGTGCAGAACTGCGGCTTTTACGGCACAGTTTCGGCAAAACAGAACGTATTAAAAACCCCGAAGGACTGCACCAAAGACAATGGAGGTGTAGTAGGTAAAGGTAAAGCTGCTAAGTGCTGGTACTTCTGCACGGATATAGAGAACGCCTCTCTTCTCGGCGTGTTGGGTAGTTACAATGATATTGACTGCTGCTATCAAAACGTGTCGAGTGATTTGTCTGAAAGCGACAACAGCAAATTTATAGCAGACCTCAACAGCTTTAAAGCGATCCTGCAGATGAATGCTGCTGGTACCAACATGTGGAAGCCCGGTAAAGTGCATCCGGAGTTTTTGCAGGGCAGTGATAAACTGGTGGCATTGCAGCCGTTGTTCAGCGACAAAACAGCCGCCGTGCAGGTCAATGGAAGCGCAGAGGGCACAGTGGTAACAGACAATACACCCATTGTACTGACCGGCGAGGATGTTTACTACCGTGTGGGCGAAAATGGAGAATGGACAAAAATCGATGGTGGTAGTGTATCGGTCGATTTGGACGGCGCAGATCAAGTCGTGACCATTTACTACGCCAGTGCAGAGGAATTCCAGAGTGCAGAGTGGTACGATCCAAACGCGAATGAGTTCGTCCTCACCACCGCAGGACAACTGGCCTATCTGGCACAGTTGGTCAATGGGGGAACAAGCTTTGCGGGGAAAACGATCAAGCTGGGCGGCAACATTGAAATTTCCGAAAAGTGGACAGCGCCGATTGGAACGGAGGAATCTAAGCCGTTTAAAGGTACATTTGATGGCGAAGGTCATGTTGTCAGTGTAAAGGATGGTACGACATTCTGCGGCTTGTTCGGCTATAACGCCGGAACCATCCGTAATGTGATCGTGACTGGTACTGTGGATGCGTCCAGCGCGACAGATACTAACGTCGGCGGTATTGCGGGCACGAATCAAAGAAAGGTCCAGAACTGCGGCTTCTATGGTAGGTTTGAGAATACTGCAGGGAAGACGATCCGTGGTGTGGCAAATGGTGCTGGAACAGGAGTAGAAAACTGCTGGTTTTACAATACCGGAGAAGACAGTGTTGATGTTGCAGGGGATCAGTGGAACAAATCCAAGAATTCCTATGTCAACAAGGGTGACGTCAGTGGTGGCGAACTGGTTTCCGGGGACTTTGCCGCCGTGGTGGCGAAGAAGCTCAATGATGCGCTGGCTGACAGTTGGTTCCCATGGGTGACACAGGAGGGCTGCGACTACCCTGTTATGCTGACCGAGGGAAAACTGGTCAACGTGACAAGCTATGACGGCGCGGATGATACGGTGGTGACGATCGGCGACAGCGGCACGGCAAGTGCGGCCGTTACGGAGAATACGGTCACGCTGAAATTGGCAGACAGCTACACAGGGGAGACTGTTTACATCATCAGCGATCCTGCTGAAGAGGTCGTGATCGATGGTGAGAACGCGACACCGCGCCTGACAAGCGCGAGCAGGACATGCGTTTATACGCTTCCTGACGGTCAGCGCTTTGTCAAGCTGTATTACGGTACGGTAGACAAGCTCAACGCGGATGATACATGGTATAATGCAGACGCAGCCGAGATGACGATCATGAGTGCGAAGCAGTTGCGGACGTTTGCCGGCATGGTCAATGCGGGGACTGACTTCGCGGGGAAGACGATCAAGCTGGGGGCGGATATTGCGCTGTCCGGCGAGTGGATGCCTATCGGTACGGCGGAGCATCCGTTCAAAGGAACATTTGATGGCCGTATAAGAATTATCGGCAGCAACTATAAGTATTATGCGGTTTCCGGCTTGGAAGTCAACGGAACCAGCCCCTATGCCGGTTTGTTTGGCGTAGTGGACGGTGGTACGGTACAGTATTTGACGGTGACTGGTTCGGTCTCCTCCGAGGCAAAGGATGCCCATGTCGGCGGTATCGTAGGCTGGCTGAAAGCCAAGGGTACAGTGGAAACGTGCGTGTTCACCGGAAGCGTGAAAGCTGCCGGAGAAAATGCTGTGCGCGGCGGCCTTGTGGGTAAGGTTGAATCCACGGCCTCGGTTTCTGACGGTTATTGCTATAGCTATAATAGTGCAGAGGATGTAAAACCGGTAGGCGAGGGCGAATATACCAAATGCTTCTATCTGGCAGCAGAGTCCACCAGCGGTAAGTCGGACGATAACGGCGCCCGCACGGAACAGGAATTCAAAGTCGGACGGGTAGCATGGGAACTGCTCGGTGAAAACAAACAGTTTACGGATAATTCACTCACTCCGTGTTGGGCACAGGAGAATGGGATGCCTGTTATAGCATCGCATTTCAACTATTTTATTTATGAGGTAGAGTTGGTCAAACGCTCCGGCCCGGAAGGATTGTTCGTTATCATGCAGGCGAACGGAACAAATGCACTGTCTGATGGGGACACGCAAAGGGTGTACGTTAGGGAGGCAACCGAGATCACGATCGACAGTGATGGCATCGGTGATGACTATACTGTTACATATTCGCCCAAGGATCCGCGCAATGGAATCAACAAATATCTTTATATGGGTGAGGAGCAGCAGTCTGTTGCCCCCAACAACACGTTTTACTATACTGTCAGCGCAAACACGAATGAGGATATTAGTTGGTACATAGGTAACGAGGGCGCTTCGACGTATACACTTGAAACCGCAGCGCAGTTGTTCGGCTTTGCCGCGCTGGTGAACGGCACGGCGAAGGATAAAGACGGCAAGACAATCCCTTCTAAGAATTTCAATGGCAGGACCATCAATTTGGCTGATGACATCGATGTTTCCGGCTATGAATGGATACCCATCGGTTATTCCGATGGCTATACCCCTACGGCATTTGCGGGGACCTTTAACGGTGACGGCCACACGGTCACACTGGCACTGGACACCATAGGCAAAAGCTATGTGGGTTTCTTCGGCTATGTTACCGGTACGGTGAAGAACCTGACCGTGGATGGCAGCGTGAAAGCTGATGCTACTGGCAGCCGCACTGGTTATGCCGCCGGTGTCGTGGCATATCTTGCTGTCGACGGCACGGTCGAAATGTGCGTCAACAAGGCGAGTGTGACCACTAACGGCCGCTACACGGCTGGTATTGTTGGCAGCAGCAGCAGCAAAAAGGACGGCAGGGGCGGCGTGATCAAAAATTGCCGCAACACAGGTGCGATCAGCAGTACATTTGGGGGCGGCTATGCTGCTGGTATTGCAAATATTGCGGCGTCTGTTACTCAATGCTGGAACGAAGGCGACATTGAATTGAAGACCGTGAAAGACAAAAGTACCAACTCCAGAGTGGCAGGTGTTGCCACCGGAGCGCCGGTTCTCAATTCTGCCAACTTCGGCAAAGTCTCCGGCCCAACATGGGCTGAAACTGGCGTATCCATTGGAGGTGTGGGAACTACCGCTGTCTCCAACAGCTACAACCTCGGCACGGTGACCGGCGCAGAGGGAATGACCCACAACATCAGCAGCGGCACGGTGGTCAACAGCTACTATGCTGATATTGCCGGGAACACTGGTATCTACGTCGAGAACGGCAGCGACACTACCAAGGCGGCCACGACCGAAATCACAATAACCGAAGTCGGCGGCAAAAAGGTCTATAAAGTCGGCGATGCTAAGTTGGTGGATGTGCTGAACGAGGCATGCACGGAGATAAGCATAACCGGTGCACTGCAGTGGATCAACAAGCAGGACAAGCCGTGGAATCCTGTACATATCCAGCGCTGGGACGGAAGCAACGAACCAGGCGTAACCGGCACGGCGGCCCTTACCTACGACCCGAATGGCGCGACCATCGGCACGAAGCTGACAGAGACACAGCGGATCGAAGAAAATCAATCTGCAGCCACATTTACCATTAGAACCGATGATGCACTGGGCTTCAAGCACGAAAACGGCACGTTCCTCGGTTGGAGTACGGATTCAAAGGCTGCAACGCCGACCTACAAGTTTGATGCGTCTAAGGGCACCCTTACTCCTGCGGAAATTAGTGTTGACAAGGATAAAACGGTTACTCTCTACGCGGTATGGCAAACGATTTGGGGCACCGATAATGCGGATGACGCTTATTTGATCAAGACCGAGAACGATCTCAAGGCGCTGCAGACGCAGGTCAATGACAAGGGCTTCGATTATACTGGCAAGTGGTTCAGACTGTGGGATAATATTGCCCTCACCGGCAATTGGACACCTATCGGAAAATACAGGGCAGAGTTTTGCGGCAATCTGGATGGCAACCAAAAGAGTATCAGTGGGCTGAATGTTAATTCCGACGCGCAATACGCTGGTTTGTTTGGCAATGTTGGGAAGATCACTGTCCACTCGTTAACACTGCGAGATGGAGCTGTGATTTGTACCAATGGCGCTACATCATGGTGTGGTGGGCTTGCTGCAAGCGGCTCCCTTCTGCTGAACGATGTCCATATCGTCAACATGACGATCAGCGGCGATGGGATAGGCGGAACTGGCGGTATCCTTGGCGGTGGATACGCAAGTATGACTGCCTGTAGCAATACCGGCGGTTCCGTATCGGGCAGATATGCCGGTGGTTTGGCGGGCAGAGGCAATACCAACGGAACCGACTTTATATTTACTGACTGCAATAATAGCGCAGCCGTGACAGGCCGTAACTATGCAGGCGGCATGGCCGGCAGTGATCGTAGCGAAAGCATGGAATTTACGAACTGCTCTAACGCTGGAAATATACGCAGCGAAGGGTCGGCAAACGGAATTGCGGCGGCAGGAACTTTTGTCACTTGCACCAATACGGGCGCCATCAGCAGCTCTCAAGGACGGGCAAACGGAATTGCCGAATATGCTAAGGATATAACGCAATGCGGAAATACGGGGGCCATAAATGGCAGTACAGCGGCGGGCATAGCCTGGCACGCTATACGTATTGAGAAATGTTACAACACCGGCAAAATCACAGCAACGGCTGGCAACGCTGCGGCATACGGAATTGCAGGTTCGGTGCGGTGGTATATCAAAAACTCTTTTACTTACAATGTGGATACTCAAGTCCCTTTGGTAAGTAACATAAAATTCGGAACTTATGGTGACAAAAACGAAGTGACCAACAGCTACTACCTCGCCAGCAGTGCTACAGCGGTTAGCAGCGCAGGCGAATACGCTACGCTGGCTGATTTCGCCAGCGGCAAGGTAGCATGGGGTGTAGATGGCGGCACTGGTGCGCACGCCAACTACTGGACGCAGGATACCCGGCGTGGCCAAAATCAGATGCCTGCAGGTCCGGGTAGAGCGTATCCCAAGCCCATCGAAGACCCAAACACGGAGTTCAGCGTCTACCGCGCACTGGTGCAGTACGGCACTGGCGGCACGGTCAGCCTGGAAGCCAATAGCCACAGTAGCGAGAATCAGGAAAATGCCGTGTACGGCATGAAGGGTACCAGCGTGACCATTAAGGCCACGCCCAAGGACAACACCTTCGGCCTGAAGTCCCTGACATGGACGCATAACGGCCAGACTGATGTTCTGCCTGCTAAGGGCACGACGAACATCGTCATGCCCGCAGAGAGCAATGTTACTATCCACGCCGAATTTGCCAGTGTTGGCCCCGGCGGTAACGGTGGTTACTACTACGGCGGCAGCGGCGACGGTACCGGCACCGGCGATAAGGACGACGAGGGCCTGCAGGACGGCCTGAACATGGACGTGGAGTACGATATCAAGGGCCTTGTGCTGGGCGCCTACGCCGAGTGGGGCTCCAACGGCGGGAATAAGTCCTTCCAGAAGTGGCTGGAAGAGAACCCCAACGTGGTCCGTGCCCTGCTGACCAACAGTCTGGACAACATGGCCACCGCGGCCGTGGGTAAGAAGACCGATGAGGCCAAGGATCTGGCGGCTCTGCTGCTGGCCAGCCTCAACGAGCACACCGGCGTGGACGGCAAGGACGGCGACACCATTGCCAAGGCGCTGCAGAAGTACATCGACTCCGGCAGCGAGGAGGTGTTCAGCGCGTGGCTGACCGGTGGCGGCGGCATGGCCAGCGGCACCTACGAGAGTATCTACGGCCAGTACGCCAGCAGCCTTGCGGCACTGGCAGACCGTCTGTACAGCAAGTGGGAGGCCAGCGGTACGTCCATGACCTTCCCTGTGTGGCTGGATTCCCAGCAGGTGAGCATGGACAGCCTGTCCGAGAACGCGGACGAGCCGGACACCGACAACACCAACGATCCCCAGACCTCCGATGCCCCGGATGATGTGCCGGATGGACAGGATACCGAGGGTGGTGCCAGCGGCAACTCCGTGTGGGAGATCATCGGCACAGTGGTGCGTGAGAATCCCATCCTCGTCTGGAGTATCGTGGCCGTCATTGCGGCGCTGATCATCGTGGGCGCGGTGCGCCGCTACCACAAGGTCAAGCGCGATGAGCGGGACGACAACGGTGCAGAATAAGAGATAGGGACGGCTCCGCAGGGAGCGGTCTGCCGGTTCGCGTGGGCGGTTTTTCCGTCCACGCGAATACGGCTATATAAACGGATATCGGGAGGGATGCCTCTGTGAGAAGAAAAAGCGGAAAATGGCTGCTGTGGCTGCTGGTGCTGACGCTGCTGTGGGGCAGCATCCCCGCGGCTTACGCGGCGGGATACAGCATCACCGTCAACGCCCCAGAGGGAAATCACTTGCCCTATTGGGTATTTGAAACGGCGGGAGCAGCTAACGGAGATGTGCAGTATCTTACTGCCAAGGAAATCCATGACCTGCCCGACGGGAAAATAGCGAGGGTCGCTTTGAAGGTGGGCAAAAACGGCAAAGATGAAGCCTCCTGCGGTATCTCCATCAACGGGCTGTACTATGTGCAGTCCGTGACGCTGGAGCATCCCGATTTCTTCACCGGCACGGTGGAGATACAGGTAGGTAAGGACGCCCAGTGGACTGAGGACACTTGGGGGGATGTCACACCGCTGGAGGAGTCCAGCACCATTGGCTGCGTGCAGTTCAAAAACGGCACGTTCACCGCCGATGTGAATATCACCATTACGCCCATGACGGCGCAGCAGGCGGAAGCGGCACAAAAGCAAAATCAGCGGCAGGTCGTGCCCCAGGGCAAGTACACGGTGGCGCAGATCTCCGAGGCCATTCAGGGCATTCTGGCGCAGAAGCGCTCTGCGCTGGGCTTGGAAGATGGCGACTATCTCCTCTCCGGGGACGAGCTGACTTATGCCGGCAGCTCCGCCACGGACTGGCTGCCCATCGGCTTGAGCCGCTGCGGTGTGGAGGATGACTATGACACCTACCTCGCAGCGCTGCAGGCCTATGTGGAGCAGAAGTACCGTGAGCCGGACAAGCTGGATCGGGTGAAGGCCACCGAGTGGCATCGTATCTCCCTTGCTGTGCTGGCCTGCGGCGGCGATCCCACCCACTTCGGCAAGGATGAAAGCGGGAACGACATCAACTTGATTGCAGACGGCGTATATGACCGCGGCAAGACCGTGGACATCGGGGCACAGGGACTCAACGGTTGGCTGTGGGGACTTATCACGCTGGACAGCATGAAGTACAACATCCCCGCAGGCTCCAGCTATACCCGCACGGAGATGATCAAGAAGATACTGTCCTTCCAGCTTCCCGATGATGGCTTTAACCTGCGCTTCGCACAAGGCAGCACCGCCGACCCGGACATCACGGCCATGGCGATACAGGCGCTTGCGCCCTACTATCGAAATTCAACCTTCAACGTGAAAGACCCCGTGGACAAGGCGCTGGACTGCCTGTCCAAATTGCAGCTGGACACCGGCGATTTCCGCAGCTGGGGTACACGGAACTCTGAGTCTGTGTCGCAGATCATCGTGTCACTGTGCTCCATCGGCGTTGACCCGCAGAACGACTCGCGGTTCATCAAGAACGGTATTAACCTGCTGGATGCGCTGTTTTACTACCAGCAGGAGGACGGCGGCTTTGCCCACTCCTATGAGTCTGACCCCAGCAATCCCTCCGCCATTCCCGGCGAGAGCGATAGTATCGCCACCGACCAGGCTCTGCTGGCACTGGTGGCCGTGTGGCGGCAGGCGCAGGGCATGAGCATTCTGTACGACTTCCGCCCCGGCAGCGTATCTGCCAAGATACTGACGCCGGAGGAGAGCGAGGTGTCCTTCGCGGGAAGCTACGAGTTCACCGAGGTAGACCAACAGCAGGCGGACGCCCTGCCCAAAAAGCTGAGTACGGAGAACGATGCCGAGGTGACAGCCCTGCTGAATAAGCTGAAAATGAGCCGTGACTTCGACGGCTACGACACCTACATGACCAAGCTGACGCAGGCCAAGAGCGACATAGACGCGCTGTACGCGGAGATAGAGAGCATCAATGCGGATATAGAAAGCCAGATCGTCCCCATGACCGACCCGGGACTGGGTGAAAAGTCTACGGTGGATAGGCTGGTGAAGCGGTACAAGGCACTGTCCGACCATGACAAGGACCTCGTCCAGAACTGGGACGCTGTGCTTGCGGTAAAGGCGCAGACAGACGCGGCGCAGAGAAACCTGTTCCTCATCATTGGCGGCGCGGTGGTCGTCATGGTAGCCGCGACGGTGGTCATCCGCCGTAGGAGGGAGAGCAAATGAGAAAGCATATCACAAGATTACTCACCACACTGCTGGCGCTGGTGATGCTTTTGCCCATCGTAGCACAAGCTGCTCCCACGGACGGCTGGACGGACGAGGCGGAGCAGGCATATCAGACAGTGACGCAGCTGGTCATCCAGCGCGTCACCGAGAGCAAGGACTACCTTGCCACGGCCACGCAGGAGGAAAACGCCAAGGCGATCTATGCCCTGTGGACCTCCGGCGCGACTGTCCCCAGCGGCTTTTACGACGAGTATTTACAGGCGCTGGCCGACTGGCTGGATCTCGCGGTCAAGCGTGGCAAGACAGCCTACATCCCCGGCGCTATCCGCACGGTGGCGGCCATGGGACTGGACGTGACCGACTTTGCCGGACACGATCTGATGGATGCCCTGCGGAAGCCGGAGCTGGTGGAGGCGGACGAGGATCGGCTGGATATGCTGATGGACTTGGACGCCGCCGGTGACGCCGGCAAGACCGACGAGTTCAACGCGCTGCGGGAGCAGCTTCTGACGGAAGCCCTTGCCCGCCAGCAGAGCAGCGGCGAGTTCCGCTACACCTCCAAGTGGCCTGCCGAGTTGAAGCGGAAGGGCGTGGCTGCTGAGCCGGATCGGTTTGACTACATCCTGCTGACCGCCAAGTCCGTACAGGCCCTCGCACCTTATCAGGATCGCAAGGACGTATCCGCAGCCATTGACAAGGCGTTGGATTATCTATCTGAGCAGCAGCTCCCCAGCGGCGGCTTCCTCAAGTATGGTGCAGAGGACGTAGAGGAGGACGCGGCAGTGCTGGAAATGCTGGCCGCGCTGGATATCTCCCCTGACGACGGGCGATTTGTAAAGAACGGCCACACCGTGCTGGATGGTATGATGGGGTGGTATCAGGGGAAATATTCCAGCAGTGCGCCTGCACCCGGACAGGGGTTCTACCGGGAGAACGCAAATTGGGGCTACAACACTTACTCTTACAATGAGCCTCTTGGATGGGTAAAGTCGTCATGGGGCAGTATGTATGACCCTGACGATCCGGATAATCCGGATAAATGTGTCATAGAGCGGAAATACATAAATGAAGCCGCATTTTCAGGCTTTTCCCTGTTTTACACGGCGTCACAGACGCGGAACACCTCTACAGAGGATCTCGTCGTTCCTCCCCGCAGCGACACAGATGTGAAGCTGGATTACAAGCAGCTCCTGAAACAAAAGACGGACGGGATGGTCGAACGAGTTATTGCCAACTACGAGTATCTATTGACAGAAGCACGCGAGATCACAGCCGGAGAGATTGCCGGCTATTCCTCACAGATACTGGCTTTGCAGAACGCAAATGCGGAATTGACAAAAGCGGAAAAGGAAAAGCTGCAGGAGATCATGACGGTCATGGTGGGCGCCAGTGGGGACTACTATTTGGGGCGCACCTCCTCCACCTACTCAGCCGGTGCAGTACGCGCCATGCAGTATCTTGGCATGGATCCTGCAAATGTCAATGGGCTGGATTATTTGGCGGTGCTGGCAAATACCGGCAAGTTGGAGGCTACTTCAACATACGATTTCAACAGCTATTTAAGGGACATCGAATCCGTGAGTGCACAAGTATGGCGTTCTCGCGGCATTGATGTAGGGACGCTTGTAGACAGCTATGCAGTACGTATCCTTGCAGACCAAACTCCTGACGGAGGCTTTGATTACTCTTATGGCGTGAATATAGCGCAGGGAGATACAAATACTTCTTGGCGTGATGATACTATCTATACTGCGAAAACGATTACTGTGTTAGCGCCATATCGCGACAAGGAGTATATTGCCAAGGCGATAGACCGCGCCGTGGACTACCTTTCCTCCGTGCAGCTCTCGGACGGCAGCTTTCCGGGCATGACCGGAGATTCGGACGGCGGGGCGACCCTTACCGTGCTGAAGATGATGGAAGCGCTGGATATTTCTCTGGAAGATGAGCGCTTTGTGAAGAACGGCAACACCGTGGCGGACGCCATGCGGACGTTCTATGTGGACGGCGTAGGGTTCATCAGCGATTTTGAGGTGGAGGCACCGCTGGATGATCTGAGCCGCCTACCGGTCTATGAAAACCCGGTCATGGGGAATTATTCCACCATCTCCGCCCTGACCTACCTCCAAGCCGCCGAGAACGGCACATTCGGCCCCGACGGCAAAGGCAGCAGCGTGTTCGAGGTGGTAGGCTCCGCCTTGACGGAAACGCCGCTGGGCGTTATCCTGCTGGCCGTCATCATCGTTGCGCTGTTGGCCTTCGGCATGGTGCGCCGCTACCGCCGCATCAAAAAGGAGCAGTGATAACATGGAAAAACACATGACGAAGCTGCTGGCCACTCTGCTGGCAGCAATCATGCTCCTGCCCGCGACTGTGCAGGCCGCCCCTGCGGACGGCTGGACGGACGAGGCGGAGCAGGCATATCAGACGGTGACGCAACTGGTCATCCAGCGTGTCACCGAAAGCAAGGACTACCTCGCCGCGGCCACACAGGAGGAGAATGCGAAAAACGTCTATGCCCTGTGGACCTCCGGCGCAGACGTGCCGGACGGCTTTTATGACGACTACCTGCGGGCGCTGGCGAACTGGATGGACATTGCGGCAAAGCGCGGCAAGGCGGGCTATGTTCCCGGCGCTGTCCGCACGGTGGCGGCTATGGGACTGGATGTGGCCGACTTTGCCGGTCATGACCTTCTGGCCGCCATGCAGAGGCCGGAACTGGTGGACGCGGACGAGGACCGGCTGGATATGCTGATGGACTTGGACGCCGCCGGTGACGCGGGCAAGACCGACGGGTTCAGCGCCCTGCGGGAGCAGCTTCTGACGGAAGCGCTTGCCCGCCAGCAGAGCAGCGGCGAGTTCCGCTATACCTCCAAATGGCCCATCGAACTGAAGCGAACGGGCGTGGACGACGAGCCGGACCGCTTCGACTATATTCTGCTGACTGCCAAATCTGTACAGGCACTTGCACCCTACCAGAGCCGCACGGACGTGTCCGCGGCCATTGACAAGGCGCTGAACTATCTCTCCGAACAGCAGCTTCCCAGCGGCGGCTTCCTCAGGTACGGCGATGAGGACGTGGCGGAGGACGCGGCGGTGCTGGAAATGCTGGCGGCACTGGGCATTTCCCTCGCGGACGAGCGCTTCACCAAGGACGACCGCACCGTGCTGGACGGTATGATGGGCTGGTATCAGAGTACGTATGCGGAGCAGGCGAGGACCCCCGGACAGGGCTTTTACCGTGAGCTGATAGGATGGTCGTATTCTACTGGAAAATATTTTCCGGTAGGATGGGCTATAACGTCATGGGGGACAATGGATGACCCAGATGACCCTGACGAATATGTGAAGGAACGAATTTACATCAATGAAACGGCCTTTCCCGGTCTTGCGCAGCTGCGGGTCATGCTGCAGGCGGCCCCCGTTGTCGGCGGCAGCATCACCGCCCCGACCGGAAGCGTCGGCGACGCCGGTGGGGAGCTGGATTACGAACAGCTTATCGCGGAAAAGTCGGGGGAATTGGCAGAAGAGCTGTCGGTGAAAAAGCTCATCGAGGAATACAGCTACCTGCTGGACGGCGGCTCCCACTATATAACGTCCAGTGACATCAGCATATTCTCTAGGCAATTACTGGCACGGGAAAAAATGAATATCAAAATGACCGAGGAGGAACAGGCGAAGCTGCGGGAGATCATGACCGTCATAGTAGGGGCCGGCGGTGAAACCTATCTGGGCAGGGCTTCTTACACCTACGCTGCCGGCGCGGTGCGCGCCATGCAGTATCTGGGCATGGACCCCGGCGACATCAACGGGCTGGACTACATAGCGCCCCTGACGAATACCTCTAAAGCGGCGCCTACATCTACTCAGGATTTCAACAGCTATCTGTACGACATTGCTTCCATTGATCCGGAGGTGTGGCGCTCCCGCGGCGTGGACGGCGATATGCTGGCAGAGCAGTTCATCACCCGCGTACTGGCAGATCAGACCTTGGACGGCGGCTTTGATGATTTCTATGGTTACAGCGTGGCCACAGCGAAAGAGGGACAAACAGTCATTGGGCAGGGCAGCGTACCCGAGACGATCAGCGCGCTCAGTGCGTTGGCTTCGTACAGGGACAAGGAAAATGTCGCTGCGGCGATCGAGGCCGGACTGACATACCTGTCCTCCGTGCAGCTGGCTGACGGCAGCTTTGAGTGTTGTTGTGGGGACACGCCCAACGGCGCAGTGACGCTGTCGATGCTGAGCCTGATGGATAAGCTGGATATCTCCATAGACGATGAGCGGTTCGTTAAGAATGGGAACACCGTGGCGGACGCCATGCGGACGTTCTATGTGGACGGCGTAGGGTTCATCAGCGATTTTGAGGTGGAGGCACCGCTGGATGATCTGAGCCGCCTACCGGTCTATGAAAACCCGGTCATGGGGAATTATTCCACCATCTCCGCCCTGACCTACCTCCAAGCCGCCGAGAACGGCACATTCGGCCCCGACGGCAAAGGCAGCAGCGTGTTCGAGGTGGTAGGCTCCGCCTTGACGGAAACGCCGCTGGGCGTTATCCTGCTGGCCGTCATCATCGTTGCGCTGTTGGCCTTCGGCATGGTGCGCCGCTACCGCCGCATTAAGAAGGAGCAGTGACATGAAAGTAAAGTGCAGACATATCGTTTCCTTGTTTCTGGCGATCCTCTTGCTACTGTCCTGCGCGGCCTGCGGACAGACGCAGGTGGAACAGCCGGAGGACACCGGCGATAAGGATCAGTACATGACTGAGCCTGTCCCAGAGGGGAAACCTAATCCAGTAGAGCCACAGGACACGACGGTGGATACCACCACAACACATACCTGCACCTTCTCCATCTCCTGCGAAACGATCCTGGACAACATGGATAAGTGCGTGGAGAGCAAGAAGTTTCTCGTGCCGGCGGACGGCATTGTTTTTCCTGCCACGAAGGTAGAGTTCAGCGAGGGCGAAAGCGTATTCGATGTCCTCCAGCGGGTTTGCAGGGACAATGCCATCCACATGGAATCCAACTGGACTCCGGTATACAACAGTGCCTATGTAGAGGGGATAAATAATCTGTACGAATTTGACGTGGGCAGTCTCTCCGGCTGGATGTACAACGTCAACGGTTGGTATCCCAACTACGGCTGCTCCCGATACCAGGTGAAGGACGGCGATGTGGTGGAATGGCGCTATACCTGCGACCTGGGAGAAGATCTCGGCAGTAGTATGGGTGGATAAATGAGTCATTAAAAAAGAAAGGAAAGAAAGAATGAAAAGGCTATTAACTATCCTGATGGTACTGATGTTGTTGTTTGTCAATGTGGGATGCGGGGAGAAAGGAAGGCTACAGGAAGACAATGATACGAACATTCAGCAGGAAACGAAGGATAAAGAGAAGAACCTATATGATCCTGCGGATGACATCAAGCCTATTGCTGTGGGCACAGTGACCATTTCTATCTCTTGTGTCACACTTTTGAATCATCTGGACGTTTATGAAGGAGATGCAAACGCCATACCAAAAGGCGGAGAGATCCTTCCTGCTGTATCCGTGGAACTATATGAAAATGATACAGCGTACACGCTGCTTAAACGTGTCTGCAGGGAAAAGAACATCGAAGTTGATGGAGAGTGGGACGCAGATAGTGCATATATTACTCAGATTGGCAGCGTTTCTGAATTTACGGCAGGACCTTTGTCCGCGTGGCTTTTTACAGTAAATGGAACGATTCCCGATGTGGACTCACAATCTCACCCGCTTGAGGACGGCGATGTAGTGGAATGGCACTACACCTGTGATTTTGGCAACGATATTGCCGAAGGCATGGAGAACTAATAAAGAGCAATATACTCATAGGATACAATAATGTAGAGAACGCTGGTATAGGCGGCAAGATTCCAAGAGCGCACTGGCCTCTGGAAAT
>ERZ825384.2211-NODE-2211-length-20420-cov-3.689074_pt1 | contig 20420 bp, 19 predicted proteins | sample MGYA00519931_ERZ825384 | MGnify/ENA primary metagenome ERZ825384 (study PRJEB31778, sample SAMEA3449200) | human gut metagenome | biome: human gut; feature: human-associated habitat; material: faeces | place: United Kingdom | collected 2010/2012 ...
TGCCCTCACGCTGTCGCTGTTTGAGCTGCTCACGCTCCAACTGAGAGAGTGCTGCGAACACGGTGAGCATAAATTTGCCCGCAGGAGTGTCGGTGTCAATTTTCTCCTTGTGGCTGATGAGCGTTACTCCCTTGTCTGTGAGGGTGTCGATGATGTTCAGCAAGTCCTTTGTGGAGCGTCCCAGACGGCTGATACTCTCGATGTAGAGGGTGTCACCCTCACGCACATAGTCAAGCATTGCCCTGAGCTGAGGGCGGTCGGTGTTCGCTCCTGACAGCTTCTCGGAGAAGATGCGGTCAACCTGATAACTGCACATGATCTCCTCCTGTCTCGCTGTTTCCTGATGCTCCGTAGAAACACGGATATAACCTATTTTGCTCATAGTTGTTGTTTCCTTTCTTTATTCAAGTGTATTTTTATTTCTATGTTTAGCCTGTGTCCTCTGACGGCTTTTCTCACGCTCACGCTTCATCTGCTGTTCGTTGATGTACTGGCGCACCTGTCGGGTGTACTTCTTCGCCGTTTCACGCTTGGTGAGGAATGCGGTATGCTCGACATTAAGCCTGTTCCACTTCGATTTCAGCTTGTTGGACTTCTCCAAAAGGTCAAGCATCGTCGGCGGTTTGCCGTCAACAGCATACTTCTTGATATGCTCCTTGATGTACTTGACCGTCTGCTCGTAGTCCTCGATAGTGGCGGCATTTTTCTTCTTGAAACGGCTCTGCGACCAGCCCGATTTGCCCTGATACTCCTTGTAAACAGGCTCCAGCTCGTCACGGTGCTTCATCTTTGCAATGAGCGTGTCGATAGCTGTAAACTTCTTTTTCAGATCGGCACGCTCAGTTGTGTGGTCATCGGAGTGAGGTGTATTGAAGAAGAATCCAGACAGCTCGCTGAATGACATAACGCCACCAGCTTCAAGGTCTGCGATGATTTCGTTTGCTCTGCCCATACCTCTGATAGCTTTCCACGGATCTTCTTTCTTTTCAGGTGCTTTACTCTCCGTAGGTGTGGGCTGTGGTGTCCGGGCAGACGGTTCAGGCTTCGGATTGATAGCAGTTGCGTTAAGCATATCAAGCTGTGCCTGCCGTCTTGCTCGTCGGGCTGCAAAGAACTTCTCCACCTGTTCCGCAGCAGCTTTTCTCTTTGCGGTTTCACTTGTTTCGGTGATAGTTTCAGGCTCGGCAGATTGTTTCGGCTTTGTCGGTGCGGTGACTGTCTGTGTCGGCTTCGGCTCGGTCTTTGGAACAACAGGCTTCGGCGCTTCGATAAGCATATCGGGAGTGACATTCGCCGCTGACAGCTTTTCCTGTATCTCCGCTATCTGCTCGGCTATGCGTTCGGGGGTGAAGTCTGCGCCCAGGGTGTCGGCTCTTGTAAACTTCTGTTGACCGTCACCTGATAAACGGAATTTCAGCTTGACCTTATTGCTTGGCTTGTAAACATATTCGATACTGCACTCCGAACATTTTTCAAGAAAATCCTTGAAGTCACGGCTGTAAAGCATGACCTCCGCAATCCTGACACGGAGCTTATCTTTCCACGACTTGCCCTCTTTCTGCATATTCCTCTCAAAGTGAGATACCCCATGTCCCTTTTCAGGCTCGGAGATAACAGATATACCGTGTTCAGCACATATCTCGTCCGAAATCTCACGCAACTCTGCCCACGCTCTTTCAGACTTTCTGCCTTGATTATGCTCGGTGGTAAAGCTCAGACCGTTATACAGATTTGTGTTGTTGAAAATGATGTGGCAATGCAGGTGCGACTTGTCATGATGAACAGCAATGACATACTGATAATCGCCTTTCAGATAACGGTCGCACAGCTCCTCTCCGATCTGCATAGCTTGTTCGGGCGTGACTTCACCGGGGGCAAAGCTCTGTATCATGTGGTAGGCAAGGATTTGGGTGCGTCCTGTTCCTGTGTTTCGGACGGCTCGGAAGTCCTCGCTTGCTCCTGCGCTATCGGCTCGGCAAGCATAAGAGTTGACATATAAACCGTCGATGGTCTTATCATCTCTTGTGATGTAAGCGATCGCTGCGCTGACTGTTGCCCTGATCGTATGGATAGAAGTGTATGCCAAATTTCGTTTACCCCTTTCTTTATCTCGGTAATATCCTCGGCATAGATGTGACCTGTGCTGTAAAGTCGGACAAGTATCTGGTTGATGTTTGCTCCGATGCGTTTCATCAGACGGTTACACTCGGCAATTTCGGAACGGTCGGGCGTGAGATCAACCCTCGCCCGAACACAATCACGGATATACTCGGTCTTGTTCTTGTAACCGTACTGCTCACACTTGGAAAGAATGTCCTGCATTTCCGATTCGGTGAAACGAACATTGAGGGTGTAGGACTTCTTCTCCCTCTTGCGTTTCAGGTACTTGCGTTCATCGTCGGTAAGCTGGCTCTCGTCCTTGTCGGCAAGGCACTTGTCAAGGTCGGCTCTGACCTCTTTGTCAAGTGCGTGATTGATTGCTCCCTCGTAGGTCATACCCTCAAACTCCATAGCCTTGTGTTTGGGCGGTCTTCCACGCTTCTTTTTCTCGGTTTTCATAGTGGTGTCTCCTTTGTTTGTATTTCGGCGTTAGCCGATTTTCTTGACCGCTGTGCGGTCGTTTCGGGGCTTGGGGTGTCCCTAACAAGCATTTGGTATTTTCGCTCGCTGTGCGGCGCAAAATACAATGCTTGTTATTTTTGTTGCGCTGTAGCGCTATTTTCCAGCCTGTGGGATTTTCATATCACTCAGGCTTTCGATGCTCCGTCAGCGAATTTGGAGCTATGCGACTTAAACTCTCCGCCGCTTAGGTCGGCGGTCATACTCGCTCACGCTCCTGCGTGATGCACTCAATATCATCACTCTTGAAATTGTAAACTGGCTCAGCGCAGTTATTGCGCAGTCTGGGCGGCAGTCCTATGAAATATGCTCCCATAAGTTAATACCAAATTATTGACCGCTTCGTTAAGTATACCGCAGAAAAATTTTATGATGAAAATGATATGCAGGGGTGCGTGTGATCGTCACAACGTCAAAGCCCTTCACTTTTCTACCGGTGTTTTTGAGAAAATGGCGTTGTTTTTCAGAAAAGTTTACACTTTGTTCATGACGGTTCTCCCTTGTGCCTAAATTCAACAGCATATTTCTATACAGAATGTGAATAGGTCACGGCGGCACTCGGATAAAACCCCCTCTATATATACAAGCACGTTCAATCAGGAAACGGGCATGATTTTTATAAAAATAGTTGCTCCGTGATAATAATTCTCCGTATTGAATAAATCAGAAATGGTGACCTATGCAGTATGCAGTCAATGTGATATGGCTCGGATTTGCAATGCTCGGTCTGCTTTCTGCAAAATTCCCCATAACAATTTCACGAATGAAGAAGTTTTATGGCGCACTCAACTTCTTGCGCAATGCGAATAGACTTTTGCTGTCCGAGAATGCTATAATATTAGCATAGGGTATTATCCCTAAATCCAATACATTGGGAGGTGATGAGAATGAGTAAGAAAGCTAAGACCGAGGTTGATGAGAAGTCCGCTGTTATCATTACGGATGCTGTTCTTGCGGAGAATCAGGCAAAGCTCGACAGCTACGAAAAGTCTATCAAAGCTGTGCAGGAGCGCAGGCGCAAGGTCATCATTGATAGCAAGCTCTACACCTACGATAAGCTCTCACAGCTTTACGGCGGTGCGGAGGGACAGGCACTTCTCGATGCTGTGACTGCGGAGCATACGCTGATCGGCAAGCTGACAGCAAGCGGTATGACCTATGAGCAGATTGGTGAGCTGGCTGACGATAGTTCTGCCGATGCTGACAACAGCTCGGACGAAAGCTATTCCGAAAAGTACGCTAAGCAGATGAGCTTTTCAGAAACAGATCATTCCTATTCGGAGTAACATATATTCCGACAACAAAACGATTGCTGTGTAAGGGACGGCTCTGCCGTTCCGTACAGCACCTGTGCAGGCGTAACGCCCCTGCAACAAAAAGCCATTGCGTGTAGAGATAGATAATCGCAGGCGGAAAGGAGACACTTGCCAAGAAAAGATACAGGATTTACTTTGGCTGAGCTGAATGAGAGATATAAAGATAAGCCGACCAGCAAAGCCGTGTACGAAGTGGACGGTCAGCGTTATGCTGTGACAAGTCATTTCGTGGGTGAAAAAGACCTTGATAAGGTGCTTTATGAACTTGCTTTCAAAAGAGCGTTTCAGAAAACCGAAAAGAACTAAAAAGTTTTGAAAAAAGACTTGCCATATTCGGTTTTCTGCGCTATAATAGTTGTATCATCGAATATGGTTTGCTTTGATTGGAAAGGAGTTATTATGGCAAAGCAAACTACTTACAATGTCGGGATCTATGTGCGTTTGTCGCAGGAGGACGAACGTGCGGGCGAATCCCTTTCGATTGAAAATCAGAAGAAGATGCTGACGGAATATGTCAGCAAGCAGGAGGGGTGGAATCTTATCGAGATATGCGAGGACGATGGCTATTCGGGAACAAGTTTCGATAGACCAGGTATCAAGCAGATTCTTGATGATGCAAAGTCGGGAAAGATAAATCTTATCCTCTGTAAAGACCTTTCACGTTTCGGAAGAAATTATATCGAGGTCGGTCAGTATATAGATTACATTTTTCCTTCATTCAATATCCGCTTCATCGCCCTGAGCGACAATGTAGACACGCTTGACAGAAACAGTTCGGCAATGGATCTTATGCCTGTGATGAATTTATTCAACGAATGGCACGCCGCCAACACGTCAAAGAAGGTACGCAGTGTCATGGCAGCAAATTCTCGGCAGGGCAAGTATCTGGCGGCTTCAGCTTCTTATGGTTACATCAAGGCAGATGATGAAAAGCATACGCCCTTGATTGATGAAGATGCCGCCGTTATCGTAAGACGTATATTTGAGCAGAGGGCAAGAGGGTTAAGTCCGAAGCAGATCGCTATACAGCTTAACAAGGACGGCATCGCAACTCCCTCGGATCATCGTTATCAGCTTAAAGGCAAAGATAATCCCCTTGTGACTTCACATCTGTGGAATGATTGTATGGTGCGTGGCATTCTTAACAATGAGATTTATATCGGAAATCTCGCACAGCAGAGAGTGACAACGGTATCCTACAAAAATCACAAGCAGATACGCAAGGACAGGTCGGAATGGATAGTGATTGAAAATAATCATGAACCTATCATTTCAAGAGAGCTGTGGGACAAGGTTAGAGAGGTTGACGCATCGGTGAGTATCGGCAAGACAACAAAAGAAGGCGTGATTCTTCCGCTGTCAGGATTTATGTACTGCCCAGACTGCGGTTACAAGATGAAAATGAACAGAACCATGCACACCTCTAAGAAGCGTGGAACATATGAGACTGTCAGCTATCGCTGTGGTACTTATGTTAGAAGCGGAATGGACGGCTGCACTCCTCATTCCATTTTGGAAAGAGTAATTTCACAGATTGTTGTTGACGATATTAGAGCAAAGGCACGACTTGCCGTTGAGGACGAGGACGCACTCCGTGAAGCCGTTAGAAAACGCAGACAGGCTACTGCCGATGCGGAGAGCCAGCATAACAGCAAGGAACTCCATGAGGGTGAGAAAAGGCTTGCACAGCTCGAAACGCTTATCAGTAAGACCTATGAAGAAAAGCTCCTCGGTACTGTACCCGAAGAACTCTGCGTGAAAATGCTGAATCAGTATCTTGATGAGCAGAAGATGCTGAGAGAGAAAGTCGCTGTACTGAAAGAAAAGTGCGAAACCGCTGAACAGGCTGAAAAGGATATTGACAGATACATTGAAAATATCAAGAAGTATGTCGATATTCAGGAGCTTACCCGTGAGACTTGTTTGGAGCTTATCGAGTACATCGTGATTGGTGATCGTCCCGAAAGCAAGGACGAGGACAGGCAGATTCACATCTTTTACAAGTTCCTTGACAAAGGGCTTACGGAGAAAAGAAACATTCTGCTTCCGCAGAATGTGGAGTAAATAATATTTGGGTGTACTTTTATGGGGTTCTCCTCCGTGGGCACACGCACACCCGCCTGCTTGTGGCTGTAGGCATGGGTGGCAGTCAGCTTTGCCTCCGCCGTTTTCATGGTGTCCGAAGGGTCGCCCTTTCTGCCGATGACGCAGTAGTAGGAGTAGTCATCCATGCAGGCCTCGGCGGAAACCGACAGCCTCAGCGTTGGGGTGTTCACGTCCACATAGTAATCTTTCTCCGGCAGCTTGTAGGGCGCCACCGTAGGATTCTCATTATCCTTCCGATACCACTGATAGGTCAATTCGTCGCCCTTCAGGCTCTTTGCCGAAACAGAGAAGGTGACCGGGTTATTATCATAGAACAGCAGGCCGTTTTCCGGCTCTTCGTTATAATCATCGTAGATAGAGGTCTTACACTTGACGCCCCTCGGCTGGCGGTTGATGACGATGGAGCTGCCGCTGATGTAGCCGCAGACCTTGCACACGCCCTTGGCGTCAAATTCATGGTTGGCAGCATTCAGCTTTTTATCGTCACAATAGCGGCAGGGGTGCCAGTGCTGCGTTCCGTCAGCCGCCCAGGTGGCTGAGGCTATGTGGGTATGTCCGGCGCCGGAATGCTCCGTCTTCAAATGATCCTCAAAATCAGAGTCGCTGAAGCACCAGTCGTCATGATCGCAGCCCATAGCGCTTACGGCATCTCGGCAGCAGTCCTTACAGCGCTGATCGCAGCCGTCCTCGCAGGGATCGCTGTCGTGGAAGCACAGGCCGCAGTCCTCACAGAAGTGATCCGCATAGTCCGTGTCCATTGCGCACATTCCCTCGGAGCAGTCGGAGTTGCCCTCGCAGCACTCCTTGCACATCTCGCAGGTTTCGCAGAACTCGTCCTCGTCCTCCTTATCCGTGACCCAGCCGTCGCAGCCCTGACAGATGTGCTCGTCCCACTCGGGGCTTTCCACGCAGGTCTCGCCGTCCGGGCAGCCGCCGCTCTCGGAGTTATCTCGGCAGCACTCAAGGCACAGGCCGCAGGTGGAGCAGTGCGTTTCCTCCATGCAGTCGGCGCACTTGTAGCATTGATCGCACCAATATGGCGTATTGAACAGACACTCACCACAATCGTTGCAGTGGAATTCAGCGAAGCAGTCGGAGTTGCAGTCAACAGTGCAGAACCCACAACCGTCGCACATATTCTCTCCCCAGTGGTAGTGGTCGCAGTAGATACAATCTGTGCCTTGGTCGTAGTCCTCCCAAAAGGCGTGGGCGGGAAGCTCCAGACCCGGCATCAGTGAGAGCAGCATCACAAGCGCCAACAGGACGCTGGCGACGCGCCTTCGTTTGTTCGTTTTTGTCATACTATTATTCCTCCCTCATAATTATTTTGAAGATTTTTATGCTTTTTGTGTTGCCTGATTTAAACACTGTCGATGACCGAAGCAAAGTAGTTTTCGGATACCGAACCGAAGAGAAAAGCGTCTATCAGACCCTCGCGCTTTGCCTGCCGTACCTTTTCGGTCAAATCTTCATCTGTATCATCATCCACAAAGAGAATGACACGACAGCTTTCCGTGTTCCGTTTTACCTTGTCACGGATCGCCATTCGTTCTTTGAACATCCATGGCGAATACGCCTTGACCTCCATTAAAAGCACATCCGGTCGATGCGTTTTGCACCACTCGGCGGTTGCGTCCGGCGACTCGGAAATCACAACTTGGCAATCGTCCAATTTTTGCATCAGCATTCGCTCCATGGTGTGCGCATGGATATCGCTTTGAATGTCCAGAACGATTTTTTTCATCATTCATCACCACCTTCTAAAAGCACAATCCTAATCTTACATTATCTATTATACTGATTTTTTGGCGTTTGTCACTGGCACTTGTGCCAGTAACAGAAGAAAAATTTCGATTTTTTCAAAAAATTTTTGCCTTTTGGGCGCGAAAAACCCCTTGACCGTACAGCCAAGGGGTTCAGTTTTGCTTACTCGTCTTTTAAGGTGATCACCATGAGCTTGTTTTCAATGGCGGTTGCAACCAGCGCTTCTCTGCTTTCAAAGCCGCCCTTTTCCACCATATCGTCCAGGTTCCAGCGAACGCCGTTTTTGGAGATGCCCAGCTTATCGGCAATTTCCTGATAGGTAAAGCCCTTTATATAAAGGCGTAGGATGTCTAACTGCCGTGGCGAGAAGACATCGGACATCGTACCCTCCATTTCAATGGCCGGAGAGGTATCGGGGAATACCTTTTCCCCTGCCAGGGTGCGCTTTACCACGCTCATCAGTTCCTCTGTGCCGTGGTCCTTATACCACAGGCTGTCGGCAGCACCCATTTTGGCTCTTTGCAAAACTTCGGGATCGACAAGCGAGGTAGCCACAACGATTTTGATTTGCGGAAAAGCCTTTTTGATGCGCTTTGCGGCGGCAAGACCGGAATGCTTATGCTGAGTCTGCACATCCATAAGGACGAGCTTTACGGTGGCGTCGCAGTGCTTTTCCGCTTCAAAGGCGTCACGGAAAACGCCGACAAGATGAAACTCGCCGTCTGCCGCAAGACGATCGACAAAGTGCTTTTGGATGTATAGATCATCTTCTACAAGTATGGTGTTTATCATAGGCTCATCTCCTTTGCGGGAATCGTAATCAGAAGAGCAAAGCGTGGATTGTGCGAAATATGCATTTCACCGCCGGAGCTTTCAATACTGCGGCGAAGCGTTGACAGGCCGCTGCCCTCCTTTATCGGCTCTGTGGGTATTTTGCCATTGTTGGTTATGGTAACATCATAGCGTTCGCCACGCTGGGCAATGCGGATATATACCTCATTCCCGTCTGCGTGCTTGATGCAGTTGGTCACGCACTCCTTGGCGGCAGCAACGGTCAGCTCCTCGGCTACGGTATCACGGGGCAGGTAGCCGTCGATTTTTACAGCCACGCCAAGCTGCTGTGCGGTTCTTTTTACCTCGTCCATTGTGCTGACAGAGGTGACACGGTTGCTTGCCAGCATACCGATGGCATTTTGCAGCGCCTCAAGCTTTCGCTCGGTATCCTCTCCGCTGTCTATGATGTCACGGATGGTCAGGAGGCTTCGCCCGATGGTATCGTGAATATAGACCTTTAGGTCAAGGCTTTCCTTCTCCTTGACATCGTCCTCCATGCGAGCGTACATCTTCCTGAGCTTTCGATTGACTTCTGCCAGTTCTTCATTTATTTCCTCTTGCTTTTGGTAGCCGTTATACAGCTCGGTTACATTGTGCGCCGTTATCTGCTGCCAGCGGTCATCGCTGTCCACGGTGATATTTTGTGTGCGAAACTGCCAGACGGTCTTGTCGGGCAGGATGTAGCAATCATCCTTGACGATTACGGATCTGTCCGGCACGCTCAGGGCATTTTCCATATCGCTTTTGATTTGCAGCTCGTGGCCGCAAAGGGCAAAGGAGAGCCTGCGCATACGGTTGTTGCATAGGATGATCCTGCCGTTTGGGTCGGCAAAGCAGATGCCCATAGGCAGCTTATCGGTTGCTTCCTTAATGGAGAACGGCGAGAGCTCGTTCTTTTTACGGCGGTATTCCCGCGGCAGAGCAATGGCAAAGTGAACTGCCGCAAGGAAAATGGCAGCGGCAAATATCAGCCACGGTGCGTCCAGCAGAAATGCGTCCCCGATATTATCGGGATCTGCCTGAGAAACGGAGAATAGCAGCGGGATCATCACCACCATGACCGCCAGACTCAGCAGGCTGCGCACCGGCTTATTGCTGCGAAGAAGCTGATACATAAACAGCCCGATTTCAAGGACGATCTCCACAAGCATGATAAACGGCAGCATGGTCTGCCAAAATTCAGAAAGGGAAGAAAATGCACTCATTTCCTGTCACCTTCTTTCGCTTCAAATACAAGGTGCTGGTATTCCTCGTCGTCCTCTTTTTCACAGCGGATACCGTCTCCGCTTACCAAAGCGGAAAGGTCGGCTTTGCAGCACACATTCAGTGACAAGCGCAAGCCGTCTGCATTTATGAGGCTTACCTGTATGCCTGTTAAATTCAAAATATCGGCTTCAATAACCGATTCATAAAAATCAAATACAGAAGTCGCCGTTTTGCCGGAGAGCATGGAAAGAGACTCGTCCACATAGAGCGAGCTACGGACGCCCAACAGCTTCAGCGTTTGGAGGGACTCATTGAAGGCACGGTGGAGTTCCGTTGCCGCTATTTTAATATCTCGGTCGGTAAGGAGCGTCAGATGCTTGCGGCGTTTAATATAGCTGCACAGCACGGCAATCTCGGCAAGGAGCGTTTTGGCACTGTCGGGATCGGTGCTTGAGATTCGGCGGTATTCCTTAGTGAGCTCTGCAATGCGGTCGATCTGCGTCTGCGTAGCGGAACGCAGGAGATCATACAGGCGGTTTTGCTCCTCCACCTTGCGGCGCTTGGCTTCACGCTTGTATTCATAACGGAGTATTTCGTTCCTGTCGGCAAGCTCGTCTGCAAGAAGTTCGGAGTCCTCCTTGATGTCACGCAAAGCCGACACATCCTCTGTCCATACGGCATAGCCGCCATCAATGGGCATGGTGTGAACGGTCAAGCCGCCCATCGTGACCGGGCTTTGCTCGGCTTTTTTCATCGTTTCCTTTGAGATAGGTGCAGTGTTTACAGCTGCATACCGAACGGTAAAGTCCTTGTCGGTGATCTCTGCCGATGTGCCCACAGAGGAGGCAAACAAGTCCACATAACGGCTGTTTGAATGTATATATCCACAGGCGATGCAAAACTCAAAGGTCAGAATATACATCACACTTTGGAATGCGGCAATATCGCCGAACAAGTGGAGCAGCCAATCCGCACCCGCATAGTAAAGTGCGCTGTAAACAATCGCCAGCAGCATAGGAACAATGGGCAGAAAGTGGAGCCTTCCTTTTTGCACACGGCATTTGAAAAACATAATTACGAGTGCGGCAAAGGCACACAGCACCTGCCAGCCTACAATAATGAAGTAGCCTATCGAGTAGCCATTGTTTTTGTCCGTCCACACGGCGGCGTCCTTCGGAAAGGTAAATACGAATTGGTGCAGGTCATTTGTGAGCACGAGTAGAAGCAATACGCCGGAGATGATCCACAGAATCGACATTCCCTTGGGGAATTTGTATTCGTCCGGCTTTCCCAATGACATAGCAATCAGCAGTGCCAGCATAGGCACAAACAGCATGGGCAGATAGAACAGATACCACAGGTAACGGACGGCATCCGGCTGCCAGAATATAAAATACTTTGCCGAACGGACTACCATCCATATGATGAGCAGTACCGCGGTGACCGTCATAAACCTGCACACCTGCTTTTGTGCGATCCGCTGACGGACGGAGAGCCCCCAAGCAGCGAACAGACCGATATAGATAAAGCTGCGCAGATAGGAAAACAGCATCGGGTAGAAACTGCCCCTGCCTACAATTCGGAAGCAATATGCCAGTATCACGGCAAGTACAGCGATGCCGCTTGTTATGATAGTATTCTTTTTCTGTTCGGTCATAAACAGACCCCATTTCGCCTTCATTCGTTTTTTTTACCTTTGGGTAGCAAAAAAGCCCGATATATTCGGGCTTTTCGCAGGAGACATCTTTTTTTGTCACCACATTATGGCGTTCCCGAGGTGATTCGAACACCCGACCTACCGCTTAGGAGGCGGTCGCTCTATCCAGCTGAGCTACGGAAACACATTACAATCGTTATTATATCATAGTTTTGCAATTTTGTCAAATGTTTATTTGACAAAAAAGTTGACTCGCCATAGCAACAAGTTCGGCTCAAAATATAAGAGCAAGGCAGAAACAGCAGGCGGCATTATACTCGTTTTGATCGTGCTGAAGATCTTTCTTGAGGGAGTTGGCATACTCAAATAGCATAAAAAACAAGGGCGGAAGTTTTCAAACTATCCGCCCTCTTGTTATGTCTGTTAGTCCCGCCGACTATGATGTTTACGCTTTTGCGTGTACATCTCACGATCTGACGCTTTCATAAGATCGTCGATCTCTTTCAATGTTTTCGGCTTTCCCACCTTGTAGCCACAGCTTATCGACACATCATATGGCGACTTGCTTCTGCGATTGTATTCTGCAATGCTGCGGGATATCTTTTCGTAAAAGCTGTCTGCACCGTCTGTTTCAGCGATAACAGCCACAAATTCATCACCACCGAAGCGTGAGCATATCCCACCCTCTGCAGTGCATTTTGTCATCAGCGACGCCACTGCCTTTATCGCCTTGTCACCCTCGTTGTGACCATAGAGGTCATTTATCTTTTTAAGGTTGTCCATGTCAATAGAGAATACCCATACGCCTACGCCCTGTTTCTCAGCCTTTGAAATAAGCTTTCTTACGTTCTTGTAAAAGCCCCTGCGATTATATATCCCTGTCATGGGGTCAAGCATATGTATCCTTGCAAGCTCTGCATTTGCCCTTTCAAGCCGCTGGCGGTTTTTAAAGCTCTCCATTATCTGATTGGTGTTGTTTATAAAACGTCTTGTGTTCTGGAAAAGAAAATATATAGGATTATATGAATTTGCCGCATAGCCTATGACCTCGTCCTGAAAATGAAGCGGTGAGAACATTAAGCAGTTATGGCGTCCAAGGACTTGCTCCATATCAGGCAAAAGATCCTTGGTGTCAAATACTTCACCGGTCTTGTATTTGTTGTCAAAAGTCTGCATGAAAACTCTCATCTGCTTTGTAAAGCTGTTATTAAAGCGTTCTCTCTGCCTCGTGTTTGACAGAAAATCAGAGTTTGTGCATACCCAGCTATAATAATCTCCCGAACGTGCCATTACCTTTGCCATTTCTTCTACGGTGTGACATTCCACTGATTTTGCAAGATAAGAGAACATATGCTGTTCGTGACCATCAGAATTGTTCATTCTATGGTAAAGCTCAAGGATCTTGTCGCCTACTTCTCTCGGGTCTATTTTCTTACAGCCGCAAGACTGGGATATCCTCATGGTGTAGTTGACCTCTATTTTTTCAGGAAGAGGCACTCCGTTCATCATATGGTCTATGGCGTTTATTATCTTTTCGCCAAGCACATCATTGTCTGCAGCCGCCGTTGTAAGACGAGGGCTGTTATACTGTTCAAGCTCGATGCCGTCAAAGCCCGTTACAATAACGTCTTCAGGCACTTTTATGCCGCGTTCTCTCAGTATGCTGCAAGCTGTTATCGCCATAGCGTCGTTTGCACATATTATCGCCTGCGGAAATTCCAAACTGCTTTCTAAAAATTTCTCCAATACTCCTTTTGTTGGCATATCCCAGAAGTCACCATAGCCAAGACGCTCAGGCTCAAATTCTATGCCGTTTTCCGCAAGCACCTTTTTGTATGCTTCTATACGCTCTTCTGAGAAAGCATTGCCCTTTACGCCAGCAATGAAATTAACTCTTCTGCAGCCGTGAAATTCGATCACATGGCGAACTATCTTTTCAAAAACGTCAGAGTAATTGAATGTCACACTGCAGCAATTATCCATTGTACTGTCAACGCATATGACAGGAACACCGTGTTCATGGGCACGCTTGCTTATCTCGTTGGAAATGCTGTCTCTTTTTATTGCCTCGGGCATTATTATAAGTACGTCAAGAATGTCATAATTTATAAGATCAAAAATGCTTGCTTCACCATGGTTGTAGGAGCTGTTGTGATAAAGGTCGCAAAAGGTGTTTAAAAGAAGCACCTTGTAGCCCTCTTTTACACCCTTTCGGCTTATGGAAGATACTATCTCTCTCACATAGTCAGATTGTACGCATGAAGTGCAGATACCTATTATTTTATATTTCGCTGTATCGCTTGTAAACATAGCTTGCTCCTTCGTCAGGGTCATGACGACCCACCACTATCTATATAAAATAATTGCTTTTTTGCTTTGATATGTGATTGCTATTAGAAAATATTCACACACCGTTAATGTTACCATATCCGCACTCTAATGTCAATAGAAAACTCACAAAATTCACAAAAATCTTCTTTTTGAAAGCATTTATGCTGTTGCGAAAAAATAACAGACCGACTTTCAGCTTTTTTCGCTGGAAGTCGGTCTTTGTTTATCGTAAAACATATCGAGCAAGGGGCGAACAGAGGTCGCTCCTACACAAAATAGCGTATTTTATGGGCTTTTTTTATTCAGCTACCCACTGTTTTAAAGCCGCAGAAAGTCGTCTGTCGATATCCTTTCTTGTCTGCTCGCACTCCTTAGGATAGTCCTTTGCAGCCTTGAAAATAAATTTCATTACGAATTTAAGTCCCACAGGAAGTGCTTTTCTGAGCATTGTCTCAGGAAGCACAAAGTGCGTTCCATGCTCGTAAGTCAGGGCTTCGTAATCGCACTCGTGAGGGCGTTCTTTCAAGCGCTTATCCATGCGGCGGACGTATTTTCCTGCCTCCCAGAAGCTGTCGTCATCAGCACCCACCATTATAAGCTTGCCCTTGATGTTCTCAACCTTTATCATTTCTTCCTCTGTATGTTCTCTTGCCTTTTCAGAGTCGATAAAAAGGTGCGTGCTTCGTGTTATATCTCCCGAGCCTTTGGTTTCTTCTTCTATTTTGTGATAGTATTCAGGGTGGGCATAAACGAACGGCATATAGGCAAGCGGCTTGCCCTGCCATGAAAGTGTGGAAGCGTCAGGGATAGGCCATTCCTTGCAGCCGTCTTTTTCGCCCTGCTCAAAGCCCTGCCATACAAAGTCGCTTGGTGTAAGACCGAAAGTGAGTGTTATGTCAGGGAAATATGAAGCTGCCACAAGGGAATCCATTCCTGCCGTACTCATTCCCATTATGCCTATCTTCTTGTTTCCATGGCTTTTGAGCCACTTTATAGCGGTCTCTATCCTTTCAAGCGGGAAGTTCACATGGCCGTAGTTCTTCACGTCAGGTGACATACACATAACGTTCACGCCATTTTTGTGAAGCCATTTTGCTCCGCACTTTGCCATAAAGTCATTAGGATCGTCGCCGAACAGACCTATCATTGCGCAGTTTGCACCCTTTGGGTTTTCATAATATGTACCATAAAAACCGTCTTTCTCATTGCTAAAAAATTGTTTCTTCATAATACCGACCTTTCTAAGTTGGTTTTCTTTATAAAGTTAGATTAAACTAACCATATTTCAAAAAAAACAGGGTAGATTACTTCGCCCTAAGCTATATTATATCACACTTTTGCTTATTTGTCAGGTATATTAACGAAAAAAGTCAGATGTATTGTAAATTTTTGATTTTCTTAGTGTTGCTTATATATTAATAAAATGGCGGAGAACGCATTCTTTTTGCAGTTCTCCGCTACCTTTATGCCTTATTTTTTGCCGCATCTGCTGTGACAGTGTGAGCAACAGCCGCAGCATTTACCTTTTTTCTTTTGCTTTGATATACTTATTGCCGCCGCCACTGCCCATAAAAGCAGAAGTATCACCACTATCCAGTCGGCTGTATTCATAATAATGCTCCTATCTGATATACCGCACAGCCGCACAGCCATGCCACCATGCACTGCATTATCACAACGCCAACTGTCTGTATCCTTGAATCAAGCTCTCTCTTTATGGTCGCCACCGCCGCAACACATGGGGTGTAAAGCAGGGTGAATACGAGAAAGCTCAGTGCGGAAAGGGTGGAGAATGCTCCCGAAAGAGCAGTGCCAAGGTTTGCAGTGCTTGTGTTCATCAGTACCGCCATTGTGCTTACTACCGCCTCTTTTGCAGTGAAGCCCGAAATAAGCGAGGTGGTCACTCTCCAATCTGCAAAGCCCAATGGCTTGAATATTGGCGATATAGCCTGACCGATAAGAGCAAGCAGGCTGTCGGAGGAGTCTTTCACAACGTTGAGCTTTGCGTCAAAGGTTTCAAGAAACCATATTATGATAGTCGCAAAGAATATAACTGTGAAAGCTCTTTGTATAAAGTCCTTTGCCTTGTCCCAAAGAAGAAGTCCTACGCTTTTTGCCGAAGGAAGACGATAGTTTGGAAGCTCCATTACAAACGGCACAGGTTTGCCACGGAAAGCTGTGTTTTTCAGTATCAACGCAACTATTATCCCAAGCACTATGCCCGTTATGTATAAGCCTATCATCACAAGCGCCTGATATTTTTTGAAAAACGCTGCACAGAAAACTGCGTAAATGGGTATCTTTGCTGAACAGCTCATGTAAGGGGTAAGAAGTATGGTCATTTTTCTGTCACGGTCTGATACAAGCGTCCTCGTCGCCATTATGGCAGGCACAGAACAGCCGAAGCCTATGAGCATAGGCACAAAGCTTCGTCCTGAAAGACCGATCTTTCTAAGAAGCTTGTCCATTACGAATGCCACTCGTGCCATGTAGCCCGTGTCCTCCAGTATGGAAAGGAAAAAGAACAGCGTCACTATTATAGGCAAAAAGCTTAGAACGCTTCCAACGCCTGCAAAAACTCCGTCTATTATAAGGCTGTGTACAACAGGGTTTATGCCGTAGGCTGTAAGTCCTTTGTCTGCTAGGTCGGTGAGATTGTCTATACCAAGGGAAAGCCAATCGGAAAGGGTCGAGCCGATAACATTGAATGTGAGGAAAAATACAAGAAACATTATCCCGAAAAATACAGGCAGTGCAGTGTATTTTCCCGTTAAAATGCGGTCTATTTTTACGCTCCGCTTGTGTTCTCGGCTCTCGTGGCATTTCACAACGCTTATGGCAACGACTTTTTCGATAAAGTCGTATCGCATATCTGCAAGCGCCGCATTTCTGTCAAGCTTTGATTCGTCCTCCATTTCCACTATGCAGTGTTCGAGAAGCTCCAGCTCGTTTTGGTTAAGCTCAAGCTGATCCTCGATATTCTTATCACCCTCAATAAGCTTTGAAGCACAAAATCTCGGCGGTATGCCTGCACGGTTTGCGTGATCCATGATAAGATGCACAACAGCGTGTATACATCTGTGCACAGCGGAATCGTCTGAGCAAAAGTCTGTGACAACAGGCTTTGTCTTGTTTCGGGCGGTTTCTACAGCCTTGTCGATAAGGTCTGAGATACCCTCGCCCTTTGCCGCACTTACCGGTATAACAGGTATGCCAAGTGCGTCGCTCATCATTTTTACGTCTATCGTTCCACCGTTGGCTCTTACCTCGTCCATCATGTTTAAGGCAAGCACCATTGGCACACGCAGTTCAAGAAGCTGTAAAGTGAGATACAGATTTCGTTCTATATTGGTGGCGTCAACAATGTTTATAATGCCGTCAGGCTTTTCGTTTATTATGTAGTCACGGGTGACGATCTCTTCCTGCGTGTAAGGGCGCAGTGAGTATATTCCCGGCAGATCCACCACAGTGCAGTTTTTCTGCCCCTTTATGTCACCGACCTTCTGCTCGACTGTTACACCGGGAAAGTTTCCAACGTGCTGATTAGACCCTGTAAGGGCGTTAAAAAGCGTGGTCTTTCCGCAGTTCTGATTTCCTGCAAGGGCAAATCTCATATATGGTCATTCTCCTCTGTTTTTTCTATCTCTATGTTTTTTGCGTCCTCTATCCTGAGCGTCAGCTCGTAGCCTCTCAGCACTATATCAAGAGGGTCGCCCATTGGCGCACGCTTTAGCATTTTCACCTTTGTTTTGGGTATAAGTCCCATGTCGAGAAAACGCAGCCTAAGCGCACCCTCGCCGCCTACCGCTTTTATTACGGCAGACTCACCCGTTTTAAGCTTATCAAGAGTCATTGTCTTTTCCTCCATAGCTATATTTTATTCTTATGTTTCATCTAAAAGAACTTCACAAAATAAGTTTACCATGGCTAACTTTACTTGTCAATAGCATATGTCATATATTTTATTCGATTGTTATCTAAAAAATTTATTCAAATAGATAACTTTCAATTGACAACGCCAACAAATCGTGCTATCATAAAGTAAGAAAAAGTACACTTTTACATTACGGGGGTGTTTTATGGATACCCGTGTGGCAATACTTGCAATAATCGCACACGATAACGGTTCTGCGCAGGAGATAAACGCAATTCTTCATGGGCATGCCGAGTATATAATAGGACGAATGGGTCTGCCATACCGTGAGCGTGGCATGAACATAATAAGCGTGGCAGTTGACGCTCCGCAGGACGTTATAAATTCTCTTGCAGGCAAGATAGGCAGGCTTGAGGGAGTGACCGCCAAGACCCTTTATTCGCCACAGTAAAAATCTAATAAATATTTGTGACCCTGACGCCGAAAACGAGTTTTCTCCTTTAAGGCGAAAGAATACACATCAGGCAGAAAAAGTAAAAAGCAGATAGAAAGCCCTATCTCTACTCATGTAGGGGCGAACAGCGTTCGCCCGTGGATTAGGTTTTTTATGAGCAAGCATAGCCTTTTTTTGTTATCAAAGCTGTATCCATAGGGGTATGGCTTATTTTTTTTGAGAGGAGCTTTTGCAATGGGACTTAATGACGCACCAAGCGGAGAACGTATACATATAGGATTTTTCGGCAGACGAAACGCAGGAAAATCAAGCGTTGTGAATGCAGTAACAAATCAGGATCTTGCAGTGGTATCCGATACGAAAGGCACTACCACCGACCCTGTTACAAAGGCAATGGAGCTTTTGCCCCTCGGCCCTGTTGTAATAATAGATACCCCAGGCTTTGACGACGAGGGCAAGCTTGGAGAGCTTCGTGTTAAGAAAACTAAGCAGATACTAAACAGAACAGATTGCGCAGTTCTTGTTACCGATTGCACCTTGCCCCTTGGCGACTGCGAAAAACAGCTTATCTCAATATTCAAAGAGAAAAACATACCCTTTATCATAGCCAAAAACAAAGCCGACCTGCTCACTGATATCCCAAAAGAGGAGGGCGCAGTGTACGTCAGCGCAAAAGAGAAAACAGGCATAGAGGAGCTTAAAAACGCCGTTGCAAAGCTCACTGAAACAGACACCATGACAATGAAGCTTGTGGGCGACCTTATAAAGCCTGACGATATGGTGGTGCTTGTCACCCCTATCGACAGCGCCGCACCAAAGGGCAGGCTTATCCTGCCACAACAGCAGGCCATAAGAGATGTTCTTGAAGCAAACGCCTGTGCAGTGGTGGTAAGAGAAACTGAGCTTTCAGGAGTGCTTGGCAGGATAGAGAAGCCTGCACTTGTTATAACGGATAGTCAGGCTTTCTCAAGAGTTTCAAAGGATACTCCCGAGGATATACCTCTCACCTCGTTTTCTATCCTTATGGCTAGATATAAGGGCTTTCTTGACGCCGCTGTAAAGGGCGTGAAAGCTATCGACGATCTTAAAGACGGTGACAAGGTGCTTATTTCAGAGGGCTGTACACATCACAGACAGTGCGGTGATATAGGCTCTGTGAAGCTTCCGAACTGGCTGAAAGAATATACAGGCAAGGATCTTGAGATAGTGCTGTCATCAGGTCACGGCTTTCCGGAGGAGCTTTCAGACTTTGCGCTTTGCATACATTGTGGCGGCTGTATGCTCGGCTCAAAAGAGCTTACCTACAGAATGAAATGTGCTTGTGACGCAGGCGTGCCGTTCACAAATTACGGCATTGCAATTGCCTATATGAAAGGTATTCTCAAACGTAGCATAGAAGTGTTTCCACATCTTGTAAAGGAGCTTGGAGATCACAATGGCGGTCAGAGAACTTATTGATAAACTAAAATGCGAGAAAAAGCTTTCCCACGATGAATGGGTGAAGCTTATAAAAGAATATGACGAGAGCGACAGAGCCTATGCCGCAGAGCTTGCAAGGGGCATTTCGCAGGAAATGTTCGGCAGGGATATCTACATAAGGGGCATAGTGGAGTTTTCAAACATCTGCAAAAACGACTGCCTTTACTGCGGAATAAGACGTTCAAACGGCAACGTGAGCAGATACAGGCTCACCGCCGAGGAGATCCTGCAGTGCTGTGACGAGGGCTACGGCTATGGCTTCCGTACCTTTGTGCTTCAAAGCGGTGAGGACGTTTTCTATGACAGAGAAATGCTCTGTGGTATCGTCAGCGAGATAAAAAAACGCCACTCTGATTGTGCGGTAACGTTATCCCTAGGTGAGAAAAGCCGTGAGGACTATGAAGCCTTTTTCAATGCAGGTGCAGACAGATATCTTCTCAGGCACGAAACCGCTGATGAGGAGCATTACAAAAAGCTCCACCCAGCCGAAATGTCTTGGAAAAACCGAATGGAGTGCCTTTCAGATCTTAAAGAGATAGGCTATCAGACAGGCTGTGGAATGATGATAGGCTCGCCTTATCAGACGGTGGAGTGCCTTGCTGAGGATATGGAGTTTATGTGCGATTTTAAGCCCGAAATGATAGGCATTGGACCTTTTCTCCCACATAAGGACACGCCTTTCAGAAGCTGTCCGCAAGGCTCATATGAGCTTACTCTCTTTCTGCTGAGCATTTGCAGGATAATGCTCCCCGACGTTCTTTTGCCTGCCACCACAGCCCT
>ERZ825384.2229-NODE-2229-length-20274-cov-5.808151_pt1 | contig 20274 bp, 10 predicted proteins | sample MGYA00519931_ERZ825384 | MGnify/ENA primary metagenome ERZ825384 (study PRJEB31778, sample SAMEA3449200) | human gut metagenome | biome: human gut; feature: human-associated habitat; material: faeces | place: United Kingdom | collected 2010/2012 ...
GCTTAGGGATAATGTAAGTACTACCAGAATGGTCCAAAAAAATATCCGCACCCCCACTACACCTCTTTCGTCGCCTAACGGCGCCACTTCCCCCGTGGGGGCAGCTCTGCGATGAAGAAATAAAAGAGCTCAGTTCTTATTTGTCTTAAACTTATATACCTGCGGCTGTTGGTAATTAACCCTATCCTTTTACTTATTACTGCACCTTTAGAAACCATAAAACCAGCCTCCGGCTGTCGGTAATTAACCCTATCCACCGCGAAGCGGTCCCCCTTCCCCGTCTGGGAAGGCGAGGTTAGCGGCTCTCGGGAAAGGAGAAACAGTGTTTTTCATCACGACTGGTAGCTGCAAAGCTTCGGTGAAATTGATAGTATTGCTAAAAGTAGAACAAATGTTTATAATTGCTAAAGAGGTCATCAAGACCCGAGGCGGCAGATGCGGCCGCCTGACGGCGCGGGGAAGGCTGCCATTCCCTGCTGGCTCCTGTTTCCCGGAGCCTTGCCGGATTTTCGGAACGAAGTGAGTCTAATACAGGAGTAGCAATTGGAACCATCAAGGATCATTGCGCTTGTCCCCTGCGTCACCGGCCCTGCTTCCTCGTGCCTGGTGATTTATGAGGACTGGTGGGAGAGTATGTCGTACTGCACGGTAGAAAAATATATGCAGACGATGGCGTCATTCATGGGGAATGACAATCAGGCATGCAGGAAGCTTTTCAAAGGAAAGAGAGGGACGGGTCTTCTTTTTAACGACGGATCTATATTTGTACAGGTCAAACTTTCGGACAAAGCGCCATCACTGGGATACGTGCGCCTGTCCGCCATCCGGAGCCTTTACACCGATGGCGAGGGAAAATGCATCATAGGCCTTTCGGGAGGCCGAGAGCTTCTGACCCACTGGTCCCTCCCCACCGTAGAACGCCACATCCGCCTGGTGAGAGACGTCCTCTCCCCGAAAGCAGGAAGAAAAGAACTCGAGTGGAAAGCCCCGGAGAAGAATCCCATAAGGATACCGGCCGCCATTGAGTGAGGGAACGGAAAAGACAAGACTCAGTACATCGCAGTTAATAATATCGGTTCGCGTCGATGCAGAAGGTTTTGACCTGCCCCAGCGGGGAAGAATGCCTTTGACCTTGCTCTGGAAGGGAAGGTGCCCGACCTTAAATTCTGATGTCGGGCGGATGAGTTGCATTTCTTCAGCCTCTAGGCTGGTTTTATGGTTTTTTATAAAATGCATTTTCTAAAGTTGCCGGAGAAAGGGGTGCAGTATTCATTGGTTTTTATAAAAGGTTCCTCGAACGCAGCGAGATCAAGCCCCTATTTCTTCATCCAGTGGCTGGAGAAGGAGTGCTGCTGGGATTCGTTGATGCCTCTGTGGCCGTGGATTTCCATGGTGCCAAGGGCTTCTTCAAGGCGAGCGAATTCGGTCTTGGTGAGGGTGACTTCGGAGGCTTTGAGGTTTTCGAGGATTCTTTCTTTGTTCTTGGATCCCGGGATCGGGACGACGTTGGGGTATTTATAGAGCATCCATGCGAGGGAAATCTGCGCGGGCGTGGCTTTTTTCACTTTGGCGAATTCTTCGAGGAGTTCTACGATCGGGCGGTTGCCTTCGAGGTTTTCTTTGGAGAGCTGCGGGACGAATTTTCTGACGTCGTCAGTGCCGAATTTGGTTTCGGCGGTGACTTTGCCGGAGAGGAGGCCGCTGGCGAGGGGCGAGAAGGGCACGACGCCGATGTGATGCTCGATGCAGTACGGGAAGATTTCCTTTTCGCAGTCTCTTTCGACCATGGAGTACAGGTTCTGCACGGCGGTGACGGGCGTGATTTCATGGGCTTTGGAAAGGATGGAAACATCGACCTGGGAGAGGCCCCAGCCGCGGATTTTTCCTTCCCTGATCAGACGGCCCATGCTTTCTGCGATTTTCTCGATCGGAATGGCTTCGTTGAAGCGATGTAGATAGTAGAGGTCGACGTAATCGGTGCGGAGGCGTCTCATGGATGCGGTCAGGTGGCGGAGAAGGACGTTGTAGATGTCCCCTTCTGGATCGTATTCCTCTGTGGAAATATGGAGCTTCGTCGCAAGGACGATGTCCTTCCTGAATCCTTCGACAGCGCGGCCGACGATTTCTTCGTTGTGGCCCCGGTAGAACTGTTCCCTGCCGTACGTTTCAGCGGTATCGAAGAAGGTACAGCCGTAGTCATGTGCTGCGCGGATGGCAGCGATGCTGTACGATGTTTCCGGCACTTTCCCATAGCCGTGGGAGAATCCCATGCACCCCATCCCTATTTCCGAGACGGTCAGATTTCCGATTTTTCTTTTCTTCATGTTTCCTCCTAAAACTGTGCCACACAGATGACGTCTCCGTCCTCCCTATGGATGGAAAATTCAATATCATCGCCGCCGCGGACGCCGAAGTCGCCTCTGGGGTCGCGAAGAAGGCGGCCTTTGATCTTGCGGCCGTTCAGGCCTGTCGTCAGAACCCAGCAGGGTTCGGGCAGCTCGCCGTCTCTCATGAGGTAGACGAGGACGCGGTCGGGAATGTCCGCATGGCGCCATTCGTCGATGATGTCCATTTCACGGACCTTCGCGAGGTCCCGCGGGCAGGCGTACATGGCGCGGATCGTTTCCATTTTCTTCTGGAAGGCAGGAATCTTCTCTCCGGCAAAGGGGATGATCCGGCAGTCATTGACGCTTTCCTTCGTCACGGAAGCCGACGTTTCCTGCAGCGCGGAAAGGACGGAGACCATGCCGTTCTGCTCGCGCCCTCCGCCCAGAATTTCAAAACAGATTCCCTTCACCGGGTCGATGTAGCCGTAAACGATGACGCCATTCTCATCTTCGCCCGGAAAGAGCCCCCGCAGGCCCGCTTCCATCAGCGCAGAGAAGACAGCGCCATTGATCGTCATGAAACAAGTACGATAAATCATTTCCCGGAAATCCGGGTCTCTCACCTTGATTTCTATCTGTTCATCTTCGCTCATTTTCATCCCTCCCGCTCCCCTCCCGGCGAAAAGCCTGCCGGTCTCCATCGGGGACGTTTACCATGGGAAATTTTTTCTTTATTATATACCGTAAAAAGTCCGCCATAAAAGAAGATTTGGCACGAAAAAGCCTGTCTGGCCATTGAAAAAGAGCGGATTTCTCCGCCCTTCCATTCAAGAAATTTATACTCCCTCTAGGTCTCCCGTTTCCTTCAGAAGAAATTCCTTCGGCCGCTCCAGTGAGGAGAAGGCAAAGGGCGAAAGCGTCGCCGCATACGCGCCCGCATTGCCGATGACGATGCCGTCCCCTTCGGCAAGGCGCGGGAGCGTGATGTCTTCTGCGATGATGTCCGCCGCCGTGCAGAGGTTGCCCGTGATCGTGACCGTCTCCGGATTTCCTTCCCTCAAAGTGGAAATGGGAAATGCCCGCGCGCCCGAGAAAAGCGGCTCGCAGAGTGCCGGATGGCCGGTCTCATCGTACTTTTCGACAAGACGCGCCAGTGCCGGGCGAAGGAAACCATGCATCGTACCCGCCGTGATGAGGAAGACTTTCCCCTCCGACACCTTCCTGTCGAGCGCCTTCGTCACATAGAAACCCGAAGGCCCGGGCGCATACCGGCCGCTCTCAAGGAACAGGCGCGCCTTCGGGAAACGGTCATGGAAGGGCCAGGCAAGCGCAGCGAAGGCTTTCTCAAGAAGCGCCAGGTCCATTTCCTCGTCCTCCGGATCCATCGGAATCCCGATCCCTGAGCCCAGGTTCACGAACGAAAGCTCCATCGCCTCCGTCCGTCCAAGACGTTCCGCCATGAGAAGGACGTTCTCATAATAGAGCGCCAGTGCTTCTTCGGAGAGCTCCTGGCTCTTCAGATGGACGTGGATGCCCGCCGGGGACAAATGGGGAAAATGCCAGTCATTCAAGAGGGTAATCGCCTCTTCCTCATCGATTCCGAACTTCGACGGCTCGCCCCTGCCTCCTGCAAAACCGAAGGAAGGATGAATGCGGAGGCCGATCGAAACATGGATCCCCTTTCCCTTAGCCGCTTCTTCGATCCGCGCAATCTCGCCCGCGCTGTCAGCGACAAGCGTCGCGAGCTCCAGCGTCTCCCGGATGTCCTTTGCACGCTTTCCCGGCGCCGAGTACTGGATCTCCTCTTTCATCATCCCAAGAGAAACTGCCAGGCGCACCTCGGCTGCGCTTGCCGCATCCGCGCCGAAACCTTCTTCTTTCATCACACGTGCCACAGGAAGGAAAGGATTCGTCTTCAGAGAATACAGGATTTTCGCCGAAGGAAAAGACCTCGTAAGAGCCCTAGCGCGGGACCGGATCCCTGCTTCGTCATACAAGTAAAAACAATCCTCCGTCAAGAGAAGCTTTGCTGCCGCAGCCTTCAAACGCTCATTCATTCCTTCCATGCTCCACATCCTTCCCCGCCAGAAAGCAGATTTTTCTTGATTGTACCATGGAAAACGTTTTTCTAAAAATCAAATCACACGAAATTATAAACGCAGGCATGCCTCATATCTATCTTTTGGTGAGTTTATAAACTCATTTTGTTAGGATGGAGATCGCCAAAGGCCCAAAAGGGAAGCTATTCAGCGATATATCGGAAAATTTCACATTTTAAAAAATAAATGCGTCCCGGGCGAAGAAATTTGGCCGAACCAGACTGCGTCGAAATTGACCGGTATAAAAATAATTGATATGCGAAGCTTTTATAATAAAATCTTATGATAACGCCTGCAACAATAAAAATTCAAAAATAAACTAAGTATGATTTTTCTCGTAATAAATATAGACAGATTTCTATAGGAGGGGAGCTGAGGGATATTAGGAAAGAAGTGTGGTTAGCTGTCCCCGTCAGGGGAAAGTGGCGCCGTCAGGCGACGAAAGAGGTTCATCTCCTTCAGCCGAAGGCTGGTTTTGTGGTTTTAAAACCATACAGCCGCCTTGCAGGCTGGGAAATTCAACTCATCCGAGAAATTTTAAAAAGCAAAAATTTCCCACCTTCTCTTCCCGGAGCAAGGTCAAGACCGGCCTACGGCCCTCCTCTCCTATCCCACGCAAAAACTCCACTCATCAGAAAATGGTGAGTGGAGTTTTCCCTATTTCCTACATAATTTCCCTATCAGAAGTGGTATCTGACGGCTGCGGTCCAGGTGTTGCTCTGTACGCTGGCGCCGTGCTGGTACTGGTAGGCGACTCCGTAGGTGAAGTTTCCTTTGGCTGCCTGTACGCCAAGTCTGCCATACCGGCTGCCTGCGTCGGCGATGTCGAAGCCGAAGGCGTCGCTTGCACCGCCCAAGCTTACTTTGTCAGTGCCGTCGCGGTCGCCGAATGTCCATACGTAGCCTGCTTCTGCCATCGGGCGGATGGTCCAGGTGCCGTTCTTGATGTCTGCGCTGTAGCGGAGACCGAGCGGGAACATCCAGGCGTTAGCATCATCGCTGTCATGACGGACGCCGATACTGTCGGTGTAGGCATCCGTGCCAAGGTGTGCGTAGCAGAGGCCTGCGAACGGGGTCAGAGTGCCCATGCCAAGGCCGATGCCTCTTTCGGCTCTGACGCCGATGCTGTATGCATCACTGTCAGTGAAACCGGTGATGGTGCTGCCGCTGTTATGCTGCTTGAGGTCGTTGCTTCCATGGAGGTAGGAGATGTCGCCGAGGTATGTCATCGGTCCCTGTTCGACTCTGCCATAGAGAGCAAGGCCGTAGTAGTCGACGTCGTTCTTGGTGTGCGCTGCTTCGGTATTTCCAGAGAAGCTTCCATCCATGTACGTCAGGGCTGCGCCGACTGTCGCATTTCCCTTCTTGTAGAAGTCACTGCCGACGACAACGCCATTGAACTGTGCATCATAGGAAGCGCCCATATTGGCCAGGCCGAGACCGCGGACATTTTCCTTGGAGTGGATGAAATGAGCCCAGAGATCCTTATCCTGATCTTCTGTGTAAATGCCGGTCAGGTGGGATGTGAGAGAGCTGTCGAAGAGGTTGTTTGCCGCATAGAGTCCATGCTGTACGCTGGCAAGTTCAGTCAGGGCTGATGCGCTGTTAAATGCGCTTTCCTGTGCTTCTTCGGTCAAATTGTCGTCAGAAGCCGCGAGAGCAAAGGCAGATGCACCACCGCCGCTATCCATAGCAGCATTGATGGTATTGGGTGCAATGACTTTATCACCGTATACATCATGCGCGTCCTGGGATTCAGCGGTGACGGAGAACTGTGTTTCCCCATTTCCTTCAGCGCCAACGAATTCAAGCAGATGTCCGTACGAGAAGACATTGCTGTTTACGGCTGCCCCGGCTTCTGCAAAGAGGCCGTTTCCATCTTTGTCGTTCGTGCCGGAGAGGATGTTGTATGTGGTATTGCCCTTGGCATTTGAAATGTAAATCTTTGCGGAAGGGGAAATATCGGTAGTGCTTACATCCGTAATGGCTGCCGCCTGGCTTCCAGATACTTTATTTCCGTCAATCATCAGGAGGGAATTCTTTCCCATCTTGAATGTGCCAATCGCTGCCGCACTGTCCGCATTGGCCGAACTGTCGATGACAACGCTGCCATCGGAGAGGCTGGCGCTCGTTGCAACATAAAGGGCAGAGAGGATATCCGTGTCACTCCAGGTAAGTCCGCTGTCCGTAAATGCCTTTTCAGCAAGGGTCTTGTCGGTGGAGCCAACCGTCAGCGTAGAGTTGTTTCCTATGACGACTTTGGATCCAGAAATAGAACCTGCAGCGGCTTCTGCGCCGTCCTCTTGCGTCCCGCCTATCCAGACCGGATCGAGGTAGAGCGTACCGCCATTCAGGTTGATGCTTCTTGCGCTGAGATTAACAGATTCCTCTTCATTTCCCAGTTTCAGTATGATGCTGGAATCACCGGTGATGGCTTTGGCGACAGTAACATCACCAGTGACGACGGATGTTCCGCTTGTCGTCAGGTTCTGCTCCAGAGTCAGCGTACCGGTCTGGGATGTGAGGGCAGAGTCGGTCAAAGCGACATCACCCGTGACAGTCGTCTGTCCATTCGCTGCGATAGTACTGTTTTCCGCAGTCACATCAGCAGCGACGTTCAGTGTCTGATTTTCTGCAACAGCGCTGTTGCCAATCGTAAAGGTAGACCCTTCCGCCAGATTAACTGAAGCCGTGCCGCTGTCGGTTGTAATGACATCCGTCGTTTCACTGTCGCCCAGTGTCAGATTCTGACCGCCGGCTACGGATACCGTATCCGCACCGCCCATATCAAGGGCGGCGACATTGAATCCGCGGTCCAGCGATGTCGTGTTGTCTTCCGAGGAAGGAGCGCCAATGGAAATGTTGCTGCCTTCCGTCGTCACGGTCACCGTATCGAGGGCAGCGGTATCTCCGATACTGCTGATCTGATCTGTCGTGAGCGTGTTGCTGATGCCCGTGGTATCCACGAGGTTGCCCGTCATGACGATACTGGTCGTGGAATCTTCCAGCGCATCCATGGTCTTCTGGATATTTGTAAGGTATGTATAGCTGTAATCATCCGAGAGGGAGAGCGTGCCTGCCTTGAAATTGACGGAATCCGCCGCGGTCTCGGTCAGACCGTTGTCCTCGGCTGTCGTTTCTGTGGTATCCCCATCGGTAAATACCTGGCCTGCTGTCGTAGCAAGTGTAGCCGTACCATCCAGAGTAAGCTTGCCGCCGCCCGTGATAGAGTCGGAGAGTTTTTCTGCCGTCAGCTTGCCGCTCGTCAGAGTCAGAGTACTGGTGTTGTCCACATTGCCCGTCGTCAGAGCGAGATCATTGCCGCCTAAGGAAACGGTCGATCCATTCGTGAAGGAAACCGTGCCGCCGATAGCAGCATTTCCTGCCGTGACAGTCGATGCATCGGAAGAGAGATCTCCGGCAATCGTCAGAGCGCCTTCTGCATCAACAGTCGTGCCATTTTCGACAGCAAAACTGCCTGTGTTTTCTGCTCCCTCTGCGTCTGCTGAACCGATGGTGAGTTCTGCCTCAGGTGCGATATAAATCTTCTGGAAATATCCCAGTTCGCCGACGGTATTTCCTTTCGAATAGACATTGAGCGTATTTCCTGTACTTGACGTGCCATAGCCGCCATAGAGAGCCGCGGTGCCATTCAGCACGCCGCCGGTAATATTGACTGTATTGTCCGATGCTTCGCCGCTAACCGTATAACCGGCAATAATTTGTGAACTGCTGATATGGCCGCTCTCCAGATTGATGGTATTTCCTGAAGCTGCACCGCTTCCCATCGTGAGGCCGCCATAAATGTTTCCTGATGCATCGCCTGCGAGGGTGACGCTGTTGCCCGTACTGCCTGCGCCGCTCTCTCCGCCATAGATCTCTATAGCTCCTATCAGGTTTGCGCCCGAAATGGACACATGATTATCCGTTGCTTTGCCAAGTACGGATAAAGCGCCCACGATACTGGAAGGGTTCTCAGGATCGACGCCATCCGTGCCGCCAATGGTGCCGCCCGTGATGGTGACACTGTTTCCAGATGCATCTCCCGAGTAGGCAGCGGCCCCGGAAATGGAGATCACGCCGCTGGCTGTACCGATTGTGCCGCGGGAAATATTGACTTCATTTGAGGACGCCCCGGAACTATCTGAATAAGCACCTGCTATATTGATATCTCCTCCGGTACTGCCATCCTCTGCAGCATTGATGGAACCTCCGGAAATGGTGATGGTATTGTTTGTCATAGTACTGCTGCCGGATCCTGCATTTTCCATATCGCCGGCAATCATGGATACGGAGCCACCGTGGGAATCGATTGTACCATTTTCCATGCTGATATGATTATCCGATGCCGAGGCTGCAAGCTTGTTGGCATAATCCCTATGATTATATCCACCAAAAATATGTATTTTTGCGTTTTCGCCCATTCCGATCTTGCCGCCGGTAATGGATAACTGGTTGCCTTCCGTTACACCGCCGGGCTTATAACTTTCACCGGCAGCAATATTCAGGGCATAGTTAGCCTTCGTAGAGCCCAAGCTGCCGCCGGAAATTTCTAACGTGTTATTACCTGCCGTTGTCCCATAGCCGCTCACAATATGGGAATTGACTTCCAGACTACCGCCCTGAACATACAGGTGATTATCATTGGCCTGCCCGCCAGCTGTATTACGGCCAGCAAACACTAAACCCGTTATCGTACCAGATTTGATGGTAACAGTATTGCTGTTGGCACTGGCTGACGCTGACTGTGTACTGCCCCCGAATATTTGGTAAACATTCCCATCTTCCATGTCGAACAGCACTTCATTTCCCGATGCGTCGCCAGCCTTCGAGAAACCGCCATATATGCGTGGATAAGTATAATTTACCAAGGCGATAGAGCCGTCTGCCTCTTCACTGTCTGTAATTGATACTGTATTGTTCAAAGCTGCTCCGGCATCTTCCCCAGTTCCGGCCGCATTGGAATAGCCACCGTAAATAAGCTTGAGTTTATCCAGCGACGTTCCGGAAATATTGACGTGATTATCTTTGGCCATGCCTTTGGAGGTATAACCGCCATAAATCAAGGATGTATTACTGCTTCCTTCTGTAAAATTGACTGTATTTCCCGTGGCATTACCAGATGTCGTTACATGACCGCCGTAAACACTTCCCGTTGTATTCGTACCGCTCATGTTCACTGTATTACTTGCAGCGTCGCCTGTACCAGTCTGTCCGCCAGTGATACTTCCATTTACTGTGCCGTCCTGGACACCGAGTGTATTTTCGCTGGCGCTGCCACTTCCGGTATAGCCGCCAGTGATTAACGATCCGCCCGTACTGCCCGTGAAAGTGACGCTGCTGCCCGAGCTTCCTGTCGTGCCATAACCGCCGTAGACTTCTGTCTTGCTTCCAAGCATGCTGTTCGTGACCGTCACTTCGCTGCCTGATGCTTCCCCGGAAGCCGAATAGCCGCCAAAGACATAAGCAGTTGATGTATCAGAACCGATTTTTGAATCATTGACTATAGCTTTATTCCCCGTGGCATTTCCAGAATTTGTCCATCCGCCAATGGCATTATTGGCAAAACTGCCGCTTTCTACATCGACCGTATTTTCGCTCACGTCACCGCTGGGCGAATATCCACCATAAGCGGCGCCAGCAGCACTGTTATTCGAAAGCGTAACCTTATTGCCTGAAGATGTGCCTGCCGTCTGGATACGTCCGTTATAGACGAGTGTCGCTGTGCTGCCATCCAATGCAGCTGTATTTCCTGATACAGATCCACTTGCGGCCTGTCCTGCGCTGGCATAACTGCCCGTCTGCCCAGTAAGGGATACTGTATTGCCGGACGCATCGCCAGATCCGGTAAAGGCGCCGACAAAGACTGCATTAGGATTCAGGGCGGCTCCTGATACTTTGACCTTATTTTCTGCAGCATTACCTGAAGCGGTATAACCACCATACAGATAGAGTGCACCGCTGTCTTTGCCGATGGTGCCGCCGGTAACGTTGATATCATTGCCTGTCACGTCGCCGGAACTTTGCACAAAACCACCAAAGAGCTGCAACGCTGCTGCCGATGATGTATTCAACGTTCCCGACGAAATCGTCACTTTATTCTCCGAAGCTGCACCGGTCTTTACGATACCGCCCTCCACTTCGATGCCTTGGGCCGATGTTGAACCAATGTCAGCTCCATTAATTTCTACGCTGTTGCCGCTGGCAGTGCCGTTTCCATTAATTTGTGCGCCTTTGATCTGCAAAGTATCAGCACTGCCGGAAGCACCGATAGAACCGCCTGTCAGGCTGACACTGTTTTCTGAAGCCGTATCACTCGTACCATCTACATCTATATAAGCGCCGATCAGAATGTCATAGCCTCCCTGCGCATCCAACGTGCCGCCGGAAATAGCAACGGAGTTCTTCGAAATCGTACTGCCATGCCCCAGATCGTAAGCGCCATAGACGAAGTTAGCGCTGCCTTGCGCCTGGCCGAAAGTACCGCCGGAAATCTTCACGCTGTTACCGGAAATATTTTCATCGCTGCTCTGGGAATACGCCCCGATAATACGGTTGCCAGCTGCTACCGCGGTTTCCCCGAACGTGCCGCCGGAAATCGTTACACTGTTATTTGTATTCGCGCCACCGCTGCCGGACACGTTCGTGTTGGCACCAATGACAGACATACCTTTGGGTCCACTGCCAGAGGCAGCACCATTAATGATGCCTCCTTTAATAATGACCGCATTGTTGTCCGCACTGCCTGCATCTGCTTCACCTCCAACAACCTGTCCCATTGACCACGGCTGTATCGCTGATTGTCACCTGGTTGCCGATGACGTCTACATTTCCTTCTGTTCCTGTGAGATTCCAGTTATAGGCACCCCAGACGTACGTCGCCGATCCGCCGCTCATGGTTACCCTATTATTTTCTGTAGATCCGCCGGTGGTTCCTTTGTAACTCAATCCGGAACCTAAGGAGCTAAAATCATTAATCAAGGTTTGACCAAGGGAAGCAACACCTCCCACAGAAGCGCCGCCTGCCAGTTTGTAGACGGAACCTCCACTCATCGTGACACTGTTGTCCGAGGCCCCGCCATAGTCAGAAAAGCCGCCGACGGCTAATTCTGATACGCTGCCACCACTGAATGAAAGCGTATTCTTATTGGCATCACCGGCGCCGGAAATACCGCCAGCAATGACAGCGGCAGAGGACTGCACTGTATCCGAATTTCCCATGGATGCGCTGTTCCCGGTTACTGACCCATTAAGCGACAGTCCGCCCGCAGCCAGAGAATTGACTGTTCCGCCTGTAACGGCAATCGTATTCCCTGATACGCTGTCTGCGGAAATGCTGTCTGTCATACCTGATTCTACTGTTGTTATCGTACTTCCAGCCACCGCGCTTCCCACAGTGGTTCCTGATACGATGTTTAATGTGTTTCCATTGACCGTCCCGGTATCTTCATTCCCGGTCACCGTCCCGGAGCTGGATTCTGCAGTGACCGCGGCATGAGCCGGCGCACCACAAAAGCCCAGACTCAGGAGACTGGACATGATCAATGCCGTCATAATTTTACGGCGTTCTTGTTTCATTAATATTCCTCCCCTTTTATAAACCGCAAGCGGGGATGGCCTTCCACCACCATCCGCAAACTCGCTCTCCCAGAATCTTCTGAGTGGATCCTGCCGCAGCAGCACCCTTGCGGAACCGCGCCTCCTTTCCTTAAAGCATCCCTCTCATACGCCGGATACTTCTTCTTATTTTTTATATAAAGAATGGAATTATATAATTCCGTTATTATTTATATTTTACAACATTTTTGTGTAGTTATTTATAGTTTTGTTATAAATTCCGGAAAGATAGATTTGAGCGGAAGAAGATAAAACCAGACAACCGGACTATGTCCGGGGAGATGAACCCCTTTCAGCGCATGCGCGCCACTTTCCCCTAACGGGGACAGCTAAGCCTCGCTTTGCTCGAGAAAGCAGACACGGAAAAAGGACTCATTCACATAGAACGGGTCCTTTTTCGTAAAACGCGTTAATTCATTTAAAAGCTTCTGCTAACTGTCGCGAAGAGTGTGCCGCCTTCCTGCTTTCCGGTCCAGCCTGTGGCTTTGAGGTCTACGCCCCAGGGGTGGTCGCTGGTGACTTTGCTCTTCCAGCCGAGTTCGAGGAATTCGCTGGATCCTTTGACAGTCGGGGTGTCGGTTCTGTAGGCATCATAGAAAGCTCTTGCTTTGCTGTCAAATTCATAGTCCCAGCCGATGCCTGCGTAGAGGGAGCGGACTTTGTCGAAGTTTCTGGTCCATCTCATGCCCAGTCTTGTCCGGTAGGAGTTGATGTCGTCGAATTCGTACTTCGCTTCGCCGCGGCTGTTTCTGATGGTGGCGGTATCGCTTCCGAGGTGAGTCCAGAAGAATTTGCCGTAGAGGTCATAGGTGTCTCTGTCTTTGGCGTAGATTTTGCCTGCGCCTGCCTGGGCTGCGACGTACGGCGCGCTGCTGTCGTAGCGGAGGGCGGTGCTGTCGATGATACCGTGGAAGTCGCCTTTGAGGCGGCCGGCTCTGATAGCGCCTTCGTAGTACTTGCCGTCATCGAGGTCGCGTCTCAGGAGGACGCCTCCGCCGGTGTAGTGCTGGCGGCCGTCGCCTCTGGCTCCGTCGTCAAGGAAGCTGGCGTAGTTGCTCCTGCCGTATTCGAGGAACGGCATGACGGTGTCGATGGCTCCATCGCGGCGGATTCTCCGGATGAGGCCGACGTTGGCGGCCATGCCATTGCTGTCGATGTAAGAGCCCGTGTTGTAGTGGAGGTCGTAGCCGCCTACGATGGCATAGGGCACGAATTTCGCATCGACGTCATGGTCTTCTTTCCATGCGCCTTCTGCTGCATTGGAAACGAGATCGCCTGCGTTCTTGATGGTATTGATCCCGTTCTCACGGTCTTCCGGAATGATCTTGGTGTCCGGATGGATGGTGCCTTTTTCGTCTTTCGGGACATAGACGACGATGGTGTTGTCGTCCTGTTTTTTGACGGCTGCCTTGCGGTCGACGAAGCCGGCGTCGCTGACGATGTCTTTGCCGCTCATCATGCTGTATGATGTGCCGTCTGTCTTGATGCCGCCTGCATCATAGATGAGGTTGATGGCCTGTCCGGGCGCGAGTTTCGTCGTTTTCTCAATTCCCGCCTGGATGACTGCTTTGGAAACGTCGGCGTTTCCTGTGACGGTCACCATCGTTTCTCCTGCCGCTGTTCCTTCCGGGACGTAGAAGTTCAGGTTCTGGAAATAGCCGAGATTCTTCACGGTATTTCCTTTCGTATGAAGGTTCAGCGTGTTGCTGCTGCTTCCTTTTTCGCTGTAACCGCCGTAGAGGCTCATCATGGCGCCCAGGGTGCCGCCTGTGATGTTGACGGTGTTATTGTTCGCCTGTCCTTCTTCGGCAAAACCGCCGGCGATGGCGTTGTCATCGGCTTCACCAGTGCCTGATGATTCCGTGCCGATAATGCCGCCTGCGATGTTGACGGTATTTCCTATGGCATCTGACATGGCCGAGTGGCCGCCAAGGACGCTGTTCTTTACAGTGCCGTCATTGATGGTGACGGTGTTGCCGGAAGATTTGCCGCTTGTCTGCACTTCGTCATATTTTTCATCAAAAGTATTCGCTGCTGCCGCTTCGCCGCCGACGACGGTGCCGATGGTGCTTGATCCATTGACAATGACCTGGTTGTTTTCAGCATCTTTCAGCTGCCCGGGCTGCGTAATCCAGCCCACCATGTCACCCGTCTCTCCGCCGACTGCTTCCATTTCCACGCTGCTGTCCGTAATGGTGACGATATTTCCCTTGGCCGAGCCGATCTGGCCCACGCCGCCGTACACACCCTTGACCTGGCTGCCCGTAATCGTTACCGAGTTGCTGCTGGCACTGGTGGATATGGGATCTGCTTCTGTACTGGTATCCGTTTCCGTGCTTTCCTCTGCAGAGACAGCCAGAACGCTCATAAGCACAGCTTCAGCAACGTTATTGCCATTCCCTGCACGGCCGCCGTAGACGATGCCAGAGGAAGCGATCGTATCCAGTGTGACCGTATTGCCATCAGCATTGCCGGACTCGGTTTCCCCGCCGGTAATATCGCTGCTCACAGAGGTCAGGTAGATTTCATCATCGTCTGTAACCTTTGTCCCCGTGATTTTCACCGTATTGTCATTGGCATCGCCGTACTCCGTATAACCGCCCGTAACAGTAGAGACGCCATACTCCTTCTCCGCAGTATTGGAAATCTCCACGGTATTGCTGCTGGCATTAAGGGCCGGTGCACTACTAGAGCTCGACACATAGCCGCCATAGACACTGGTACCGGAAGCGGACGTATTCGTTAACGTGACCGTATTATGATTGACCCCGGCAACAGCATCAGCCTCAGCAGAAGTATCGCCATAGTATTCCATATAGCCGCCGTAGATACCGTAGATATACGAACTCTGGGCAGTACTATTCGACAGCGTTACTGTATTGCCGGAAGCGCTGGCACTAGCGGACGCCCCACTCACCCCGCCTGCAATTTCCAAGCTGCTTGTGGTGGCGTCAGGCAAATTCAGAGAAACCCCTGACAGCGTGACCTGGTTGGCCGAGGCAGCGCCCTTCATAGATATGCCGCCTGCGATCCAATTGACCGTGGCATTGCTAAAGCTGACAGATGCTCCATCCGTTACGGAAAGCTTGTTGTTCGATGCATCTCCACTCTCTAACGTATAAGCGCCGGCTAATGTACTAGCGGTGTAGATTGATCCGCCAGGGCTGACAGTTTCCCCTTTCAGGGTGACAGTCCCCTCTCCGCTGATGGAAACGGTATTGCCGCTGGTAGAATCCGTGTACGTATTTCCGTACAGACTTGTAAACTCCGTATTTGTCAAAGACTTCTCTGTGCCGTCCGCAGATCCGACCGTCACGGCAGCCTCTGCTGGAAGCACGCCAAAAGCGGCCCCCGCCAGACCGGACAATACAAGGGTCGCCAAAAGTTTGTAATTCTTTTTCATATAAGTCTCCTTCCCTCGAATTACTGGAAATAATATTCTACAGATAAACCGCCGTCAAAAGACAGGCCCTCTTTCCCAGAGCCCGGTTTCCTTCCCGCACTTCCCGGCACAGGAAAGGAAACCTTACGTCTTCATCGGCAATCGTCTTTATTACTCATTATACACCATTTATATTATTTATAGGATTAGATTTATGGATGAGAGGAAAGAAAGGGGATTAAAAGCAGAGGAATGAAAAAAAGAGCTGCAGCAAAATGATTGAACATCTTGTCACAGCTCCTTTTCAATTTACAGGAAGTACTCTCTTTACTTAAAACTTATGTCCAATTCCTACATAGTAGGTGGCGCCTTTTTCTTTGCCTGTCCAGCCTGTGGCTTTTACATCTACGCCCCATGGATGGGTGTCGTCGATCTTGCTCTTCCAGCCGAGTTCGAAGAAGCCGCTCGATCCTTTCATGGATGGGCTTGGTGTGGAGTAGGCTTTGTAGCTGGCTCTGGCTTCATTGTCAAATTCGTAGTCCCAGCCGATGCCTGCGTAGAGGGAGCGGACCTGGTCGAAGTTTCTTGTCCATCTCATGCCCAGTCTTGTGACGTAGGAGTTGACGGAGTCGAAGTCGTACTGGGTGGTGCCTTTCTGATTGACAACGGATGCGGAGTCGCTGGCTAAGTGGGACCAGAAGAATTTGCCGTAGATGTCGTAGGTATCACGGTTTCTGGTATAGACTTTGCCAAGGCCTGCCTGCGCGGAGATGTATGGCGTGCCGCTTTCGTATCTGGCGTTCATGCTGCCGATTCTTCCGTGGAAGTCGCCTTTCATATAGCCTGCGCTGGCAGCGGCTTCGTAGTAGAGGCCGCCCGCCTGGTCGCGGCGGAAGAGGATGCCGGCGCCGGTGTAGTGCTGTTTGCCGTCGCCTCTGGCTCCGTTATCCAAGTGGCTTGCGTAGTTGCTCCTGCCGTATTCGAAGAATGGCATGACGGTGTCGGTATGTCCCTTATGATCGATTCTCCTGACGAAGCCGACGTTGGCGGCAAGGCCATTGGCATCGACATAGGAACCCGTCTCATAACGGAGGTTGTGTCCGCCGATGACGGCATAGGGCACAAAATGGTCTTTGACATTATGGTCTTCCCAGGCGGCAGAGGCAGCATCGTAGGCATCTTTGGAAATGAGATCGGCTGCGTTTTTGAGCGCACCCACGGCAGCCTCGCGGCTTTCGGGGATGAGCTTCGTGTCCGGATTCAAGGCTGGCGTGCTGTCTTCAGGAACGTAAAGGACGATGGTATTCGCATCCTGTTTCTTGATAAGGACTTTTCTTTCAAGGAAACCTGCGCCCATGGCCGTATCCTTGCCGCTCATCATGCTGTAGGTGGTGCCGTCGGTCACGATCGGATTGTTTGCATCGTGGATCAGATTGATGACTTCGCCCGGATTTAGCTTCGTCGTGTCTTCGACGCCTGCGCAGATCACAGCATTGGAAACGTCGGCCGTGCCGGTGACTTCAAGCATCGTCTCTCCGGCGCTTGTTTCGGCAGGGACGTAGAAATTTAATGTCTGAAAATAGCCCAGGTTCTCGATGGTATTTCCTTTTGTATAAAGGTTCAGCGTATTGCCGCTGCTGGCTGTGGTACTATAACCGCCGTAAAGGCTGAGGAGCGAAGAAAGAATGCCGCCCGTGATGGTGACGGTATTGTCATCGGACGCTCCGTCTTCACTGTATCCGCCGGAAAGTGTGCTCTCCTCACTTCCTCCGATGGTGCCGCTCTGGATATTGACCGTATTCCCGGAGGCAGCCCCCCTCTTTCGTGTATCCGCCGTAAAGACTGGCACTGGTTGTGCCCCCATCGACGGTGACGGTGTTTTCGGAAGCATCCCCGCTTTCGCTGAAGCCGCCATAGACAGCCGGTGATTCTGCATCTTCCGTGCTTGTATCCTTTTCCACGCCAGCATTCGTCAGAAGAACCGTATTTTTCGACGCATTTCCTGAAGCGGGATAGCCTCCGTACGTATTTCCCGTGACGGTGCTTCCGTTGACGCTCACGCTGTTGGAAACGGCATCGCCTGAAACCGTAAAACCGCCATAAAGGTCATAGGCCGTCAAGTCGCTGCCGCTCACGCTGAGGCTGTTTCCTGAAGCGCCTTCGCTGGCATAGCCGCCGTACATCGAAGCCTGGTCATCCGCCATGTTGATGACCGTGCCATTATTCTGTGTCAGGGAAAGCGTATTTCTTGCCGTCTTCCCGTCCATGGTCACACCGCCTGCAATAACAGGCATTCCGGACATGAATTGGGTATCTTTGGTGAGATTGGTGATGGTTACCTGATTATCCAAAGCATCGCCGGACCCATTAACGATGCCCCCGACGACGAAAAGAATACCATTACCAGTCCCGCCGGTCATTGTCACTATATTTCCTGATGCATTCCCTGTATTTGCAGATCCGCCGTATACCATAGTGGCATCTGAATTGATCAACGTCACCGTGTTGCCAGTGGCATCTCCTTCATTCGCACTGCCGCCTGCCACAGAGTTGATCATGCTGTTTTCCAAAGTGACCGTATTGGAGCTGGCGCTGCCTTTGCCTGCCGCGACGCCGCCACTAGCATCAGGGATGGACGTATTTTTGACAGATACTGCATTGCCGGAAGCATCGCCATTTCCCGTATGTCCGCCATAGGCATCGCTGACATAGGATTTATTATCGATGGATACTTCATTTCCCTCCGCATTGCCGTCAGCCGTATAGCCGCCGTACACAGCGCGCTGTGTCCCGTCAACGGAAAGAGAGCTATTGCTCATGGTAACGGTATTTTGGCTGACATCGCCTTTTTCGGAGAAACTGCCGTACACATTGGCTCTGACGCTTGTATCGTCTGTCAGGATGACCTGATTTCCTTCTGCATTGCCATTGGCTGAATAGCCGCCTGCCACCATGCCGGCGTCAGACAGAAAGACGCCGCTGTCATCGGTATCCGTCATGGTGATCGTATTTCCCGATGCTGTGCCGCTTCCTGTATAGCCGTCGTAAGCACCTTCTGTCACATACGTCTTCTCCGTCATGGAAATATGATTTCCTGTAACATCTCCCGCGGAAGAATAACCGCCGTATGCCTTGCCTGCGCTCGCATTGTACGCGATCGAAAGGGTATTGCCAGAAGCAGTCCCTTCCTCCGCATACCCGCCGGCCGCAATGGATGGCGATGCCGTCCCGGAAAGGGAAAGCGTATTCCCCGTGACCGTATCGTCAGAAGAAACCGCCTTTCCGCCGTACGCATTGTCCGTGCCGGATGTGACGGTCACACTCTCTCCCGTCACGACAGCTGCCTTTACAGAGGAGAGAGTCCTCCCGCAAGACTTAATATGCCTGCGGCCAGTACAAGCCGCACTAATTTCTCATTCGTTTTCATAAAAAATCCCCCTCAAGCATTCCAGCGCCGCCCTCCTTGCGGACACGGAACACTATTTATTTCGATACATGCAATTGTAGTACCATCTTACGCGATAATACATTATGCATTTTTTATGCATTTGCCGATTTCAAAGGGAAATCCTATATCCAGAGCTCCATCTCCGGCTCCATCTTTTTGCCCAATCAAAAACCCGCGCTTGCGCGCGGGCTCTTGATTCTTTTCCTCGTTCATGGCGTAAGTTCTGCGCGGAGCCCCCGCTCCGTGATGCAGTTCTCCGAGTCTCCATAAAACAGGAAAAGCCCCCGATGCCTTCTTTCGGATTCCCCCCGGAAGCGGAAGAAGGGTCTTGCGTCTTGCGTCTTGCGTTTTGCGTGCTGCTGGCACCTCGTAAAGGCCCTCCAGCTATTGTGATCCCCCCGGCGTCTCTCTACCGGTCCGCGTTTTCTTTTGCGGAAGTGATGTCTGTTCCATCAGATATCTGTCACCACGCCCTTCCATATGGCTTGACACAGGGCGTTTACATCCCGTGGGGAATCAATCCCTTTACAGCCTTATACGTTTGACAGATAAACTTTGATAAATTTATCCACCTCTATATTACCACAAGTTTTAGATATTTAAATATACCAAAAGTATATAAGTAAATAGATATAATTCTATTAGTGGACTAATTCGTGATTTTGTTCATTCTTAGATTTAACGCGCTAAAGTATTCATTTAAAGACAGCCGTATTCTATCATTTTACAAGGTTGACTTCCCTTTATTCCGCCCATGCATGACATATAGTTATACTGAAAACGGAAATCATTTTCTAGGTGCATTCTCAATTACAGCAGCCATTTTCGTGGAACAGATCATGCGCATCCTGTCAAATATACATAGCCCCATTTCCTATGGTTTCTTCGCACTTTTGACAGGGTAAACAATATAATTATAATTGATAGTTTATAATTTCAAACTATGTTTAATATTTATATTATTTGTATCTGAATCTCAATGATTTTTCGGCTCTTTTTGCAATAAAAAGAGGAAAAAGGAGCTGCTTTTATGGTGTCATCGATTGAAAGAGAGCAGTGCGCGGCCGGCAGCTCTCGGCCGCATTGAAAATCAATGAAACCCGGTTTTCCTTCTTCCTGCATACGACTATAACAGATGGAAAATCCAGAAGATACTATCCGAAAGTATACAAATGAGGGGATGGTGGAGAAAATGCATGATGAAAACCATACAACCAGCCTACGGCTGTTGGAGATGATGTTTCAGGCGCATGCGCGCCAGCTCCCCCTACGGGGCGAGCTCAAACATCCTTAAACCAAGGCTCCGCCTTGAGGAAAAACATTCAAACCTTGCTGCGCTCGACGAAATGGTGCGGATTTGTTAATACAGACAAATAAATATCATAAAAAATCTAATCGTAC
>ERZ825384.2271-NODE-2271-length-19943-cov-2.624899_pt1 | contig 19943 bp, 19 predicted proteins | sample MGYA00519931_ERZ825384 | MGnify/ENA primary metagenome ERZ825384 (study PRJEB31778, sample SAMEA3449200) | human gut metagenome | biome: human gut; feature: human-associated habitat; material: faeces | place: United Kingdom | collected 2010/2012 ...
AGAAGCCGGTTCACCAGCTCGTCCGTCCCCACCTTCGTGCGGCTGAAGACGATGCCATAAAATTCGGGAGTGATGTCGATGATACGCGTCAGGGCGTCGAACTTGTCGGCTTCGCGCACCTCGAAATAAATCTGGTCGGTCAGGTCGGCCGTCAGCCGGGCCGATTCCACGCGCAGCATCTCCACGTCGCGCATGTAGGTCCGCGAAAGGTTCACGATACGCTGCGGCATGGTCGCCGAAAAGAGCAGGACGCGCCGCTCTCCGGGCGTATGCGACATAATTTCCTCGACATCCTCGATGAATCCCATGTTCAGCATTTCGTCAGCCTCGTCCAGCACGAGGTAGCGGATGCCGGACAGGTCGAGCGTCCCGCGCCGGATGTGGTCGAGCACGCGCCCCGGCGTCCCCACCACAATATCGGCCCCCTTCGCCAGCCGCCTGAGCTGTTCGCTCATGGAGGCTCCGCCGTATATGGCCGCGATAGAAAGCCGCTTCTCCCGATTGTAGGAGACCAGCTCCTCGGTCACCTGCAGGGCGAGTTCGCGCGTCGGCACGAGGACGATGGCCTGCACGCTGCCCGCACCGCGCACGAGTTCCTGCAGGATGGGCAAACCGTATGCGGCGGTCTTGCCCGTCCCCGTCTGGGATTGAGCGATAATGTCGTTCCGGCCGTCAAGTAATATGGGAATGGTGAGCTTTTGAATTGGCGTAGGGCGCTCGAACCCTTTCGCTTCGACTGCGGCGAGCATCTCCGGAGAGAGCCCGAGCGAGCCGAAATCTTCGTTTTCGGTCATCTTTTATCTTTTACGAACCGTAAAGATACTCAAATAAACCGCATTTACACAAAACGGCAGCGAGGCTTACCGCCCACTGCCGTTCTTCTTCCTTCACCCGAAAGCGCTGCAGCCTCCCGGATGCAATGCGACTACTCGGCTACCGCCGTATCGGCCTCTTCGACAACTACGGTCTCGGCACAGCAGTCAGCACATTTGCAATCTTCGCATTTGCACTCCTCGCACTTCTCTGCCGGGCATTTGCAATCCTCACACGATGCGCAGTTCTCACACTTCGCAGCTTTGGCGCAACTGCACCCTTCGCAAACACACTTCTCGCAAGTGCACACCCCCTCGGCGCATTTGCATTCCCCGCATTTGCACTCCTCGCAGGGGCAGGCGGCGCAGCATGCAGTTGCCTCGGCAGCCACCGTCTCGGTCTCGATAACCTGTACTTCCGCAGCCTTCTTAGCGTTCCTGTTACCGCATGCGGTCATCACGAAAGCGGCCATAGCCACGATGCAAACGAGCGTTAACTTTTTCATGGTCTTTAAATTTTAGTAGGTTATTATAATGAATTAATACGGTAAAACCCGTGTCACTGCCGCAACGGTATCGGCCTGCAGGCCGGATTCCGGTACCGGAACCGGTTCTTCCCGCAGCAACTCCTCGACGGGGATGCTTCCCCGCCAGAGAAACGCGGTACTGAAACTCTTCCGCACCCTGTCCCACAGCATCAGCGCTTCGTCAATCGTGATGCAGTTACCCACGGTCACGATATAGGAAGGATTTTCGTAAACGAGAAAGGTCGGTATACCGGGAAACTCGCTGCGGAAACGCTCCTGCGTAGCCAATGCCTCGCTGCGGGCATTCTGTCCGTTATCGAAAAATATCCGGATACGGTAACCGGGAATCTCGGTCGGCCGGTCGCTGTTGTCGTAGCGCCGCACGGCCTCGACTGCGGAACCGTACTCGCGAACCGTCACCACGGCATCCGTCGATTCGCCGGGCCGGGCCAGCCGGGCCTTGAACGTCCCTATCCCCTGCCCTGCGGCCGGGAAAGAGAGGAGCAGCGCCAGAAGTGCGACCGTACCGTATGCCAACAATTTCATCCTCATAACACACAATTCAAGCGCCGCGAAAGGACGATACGCTTTCCCCGAAATACCTCAGAAACTCCGACAGAGGCATCTTCTCCACTCCGAACGTTTTCTTCAGGCATCCTGCCTTCACCGTCACGCCTCCCGTTACGAAGAGCAGCGGCGCATTTCCCTCGATGTCTCCCAAAACGGCGAGTGCCTTCAAGGGATTGTCGAGCGAACACTGCAAGGGCACATACAGCTCCGTACGGCATCGTTTCGGCAGATAAAGCTCTCCCTCCACCCGAGCCTTGGCGATACGGCCTCCGTCCCGGGAGGTGAGGACGAACGACGCGTCGCGCACCGTGATGTTCCTGCCGGAGGTGTTCTCGACGAGCAGCACGACGCCCACACGGGGCGACGCCTCCATCGAAACCTCCACGTCGGAGATACCTTGGAAGATGACGGCATCCCTCCTCATGCACCCCTGCAATGCCAGGAGTGCGGCGAGCGCCGCGACGAATATGCAAATCTTTCCTCTCATTCCTTTCTGCCCTCGTAAATATAGGCGATTCCGCGCATCTGGCGGCGGGAGCGGCACGCTGCGAACCCTGCCTGCCCCATCAATCGCAAAAATAGTAAATTATCCGGAAAATGGTCCACCGATTCGGGAAGATAGGTATAAGCCGAATCGTCCTTCGATATCAGGCGCCCCACCAACGGCAGGATACGGTGGAAATAGAACCGGTACAGCGGGCCGAAACAACGTCCGCGGGGCGTCGAAAATTCGAGGATACAGAGCCGGCCGCCGGGGCGAAGCACCCGGAAGGCTTCGGCGAGACCGGCCTCGATGCTGCCGAAATTGCGAATTCCGAATCCGATGGTCACCGCATCGAACGTCCCGTCGGGAAAGGACAGTTGCTCGGCATCGCCCTGCACCAGTTCGATACGGTCGCAAAGTCCCCTGCGGGCCACCTTGCCGCGCCCCACGGCGAGCATCTCGCCGGAAAGGTCGATACCGGTTATCCGGGCCGCTGGAAGACGGCGGGCCAGGGCGACGGCTACATCGCCCGTCCCTGCGGCTACATCGAGTATGGCAGCCGGCGTACCGGCCGCCACGACGCCGACCATACGCCGCCGCCACAGTCTGTCCACCCCGAACGAAAGCAGGTGGTTCAGCAGGTCATATCTGGGGGCGATGCTGTCGAACATCTCGCGCACCCGCGTTTTTTTGCTGTTCTCTTCCATCACATCACTGATAACGCATGGTCCGCTCCGGTCTGACCGCCGAAACGGCCCGTGCCGGAATGACCATCAGGACAAGCATCACGAGGGGCACCCCGACATTCAGGGCAAACCACCACTCCCATCCGAAATGTACCGGGACACGGGAAAGCATGTACCCCGTACTGTCGAGCCGTATCAGCCCGGTATATTTCTGCAGCAGCGCCAGCCCTATCCCGACGACATTTCCCCACAGCATCCCGCGGAACACGATGGCCAGCGAGCGCAGCATGAAGACCTTCTGCACAGCCCGGTTCCGCATGCCCAGCGCTTTCAGCACGCCTATCATGGAGGTCTTTTCGAGGAGGATTATCAGCATCGCCGATACCATGTTCAGAAAGGCCACGAGCAGCATGATGACGATGATGACCGCGGCATTGACGTTGTGGGCGCGAAGCCAGTCGAAAGTATTGGGATTGAGACTCACGATATCCTCCACCTTCAACACGTCGGAAGTGCGGTCGGCGTTATCGAACACGGCCCCGTAGACCGCCTCGGCGAACTCGTCAAGCCGGCTGAAATCGGTGGTCATGACCTCGTAACCGGTCACCTGTTCCCCGTTCCAGCCGTTGAGCCGCTGCACGTTCCGGATATCAGTAAAGGTCATGGCGTTATCGAGCTCTTCCATACCGGTGGAGTAGATGCCGCACACCTTGAAGCGGTCGCGCCTGACGGGCCGCGAGGAACTGATGAAGAGCATCTCTACCCGGTCGTCCACGGCGAGCCCCAGCATCCGGGCAATATTGGCGGAGACCAGCAGCTCCTTACTCCGTACCTCCCCTCCCACGGCAGGAAGCGAACCGACGACAAGATGTTCCTGCAGGAAAGCGGTATCGTAATCGGGACCGATACCTTTCAGCGCCACGCCCTGTATCGCTTCCGGCGTCTTTATCATCCCCCCCTTCACGGCATAGGGGGCCACGGAGGCGAAGCGCGGCAGACGGGCGACGGATTCCATGAGCGCAGTATCCACCGTCACGGGGTCGGTTTCGAGCGAGGCGTTCGAGTGGAGGCTCACTATCCGGACATGGGAACCGAACCCGACCAGCTTGGCCGTCACCTCCCGCTTGAATCCCGTCACGACCGCCAGTGCAAGTATCATGACGGCCATGCCTACCGCCACGGTAAGCGTGGCGATGCGCACCATGATATTCTCCCGCCCCCCCTTCCGGGAGGAGATGCGACGGGAGATAAACAGCTCTGTATTGATATGCGACATGACAGTACGGTCCGATAACTCTGAAGAGGGCGGCGCCGGACATAATCCGCACGGGACATGCCCGATGCTCCCGCCTCCGTCCGCAAAATTAAACCAAAAAACGGGGGTTGAGCGAAATCGGACGGCAAAATTGCATATCCGCCGCTTTATTCGTAGTTTTACCGGAAATATGAAAACTCCAATTCCGTCATGAAAAAAGTTGCGATGATAACCGGAGCGACCTCCGGTATAGGAGAAGCGACGGCAAAGCTGTTCGCACAGACAGGCGATTACGACCTCATCATAGCGGGCCGTCGAGCCGACCGGCTGAAAGCGCTCAAAAAGGAGCTGAAAGAGGCCTACGGCACGAAGGTACACGTCATGAGTTTCGATGTCAGGGACTACCAGCGGGGCCTGGCCGCCCTGGATTCCATGCCCGAGGAGTACCGCCGCATCGACATTCTCGTCAATAACGCCGGCCGCGCCACCGATCTGGTAAAGTTCCAGGAGGGCGATATCCGGAACTGGGACGAGGTAATCGACATCAACATCAAAGGGTTCATCTACATGGCCCGCATCGTTTCGGAGCGGATGGCACAGCAGGGCGGCGGACATATCGTCAACCTGGGTTCGATAGCCGGCACCGAGGCGTACGAGGCGGGCAACGTCTACTGCGCGACGAAACACGCCGTACACGCCCTCAGCCGCGGCATGCGCATCGACCTGCTCGGCACGGGCGTCAAGGTCACGGAGATACGTCCGGGCAAAGTGGAGACGGAATTCTCGCTGATACGCTTCCACGGCGACAAGGAGAAGGCCGACAAGGTATACGAAGGCATCCGCCCGCTGCGGGGGGAGGACATCGCCCGCACCATCCTCTGGGCGGTCACGCAGCCGCCCCACGTCAATATCGACGAAATCGTGGTGACACCCGTATCGCAGGCCAACTCCTACTACAACAAGAAAGAGATGTAAGCCTCCGCCGAAAGAAACGGCCCGGCAAACGATTTATCGGGGAGGCAACGCAATAGCCTCCCCGAAGCGCCGTTATTGATACAGAAACCAATAAACAGGAATTAACGATGACAATAGAGTGGTGGCTGCTGATAATCATCGGGATTGTCGGCCTTATCGTACAGGGACGGTTGCAGTCCGTATTCTCCAAATACTCCAAGGTACCGATGACAGGAGGGCTGACGGGCCGTGAGGTGGCGGAAAAGATGCTGCGCGACAACGGCATCCACGACGTCACCGTGACCTCCACGCGGGGACACCTTACCGACAACTACAATCCCACGAACAAGACAATCAACCTGAGCGAAAGCGTCTACGCTTCCAACAGCATCGCGGCTGCGGCCGTGGCCGCCCACGAAACGGGACACGCCATACAGGATGCCTACGGGTACGCCCCCCTGCGTGTGCGCTCGGCGCTCGTGCCGGTCATCAGCTTCGCATCGCAGTGGTCTTTCCTGCTCATCATTGTCGGCATCATCCTCATCAACACCATGCCGGCCATCTTTTGGGCAGGCATCGCCCTGATAGCCCTCTCGGCAATCTTCTCGGTCATTACGCTGCCGGTGGAGTACAATGCCTCCAACCGGGCCATGCAGTGGCTGGAAGCGAGCGGCACGCTCCACGGCGAAGCGCTCCAACAGGCCGGAACCGCCCTCCGATGGGCCGCACGCACCTACCTCGTCGCAGCCCTGAGCGCCATCGCCACCCTCCTCTACTACATCGGGTTCGCGCGAAGAGACTAACGCCGACACCAACTATCAAACAGATGCAGGGAGACGGAAATCCGTCTCCCTGCATCTGTTTTGCGGCGCAGACAATGACCGCTTTTCCATCTTCCGAACCGGCTTCGCCGACACCACCGCGCAATCTTCCCCACTTTCCGAATAACTTAAAGAGGCCGTACCGTTCTGAACATATCTGTTCAGAACGGTACGGCCTCTTTAAGTCTAACCCCACCCGGACGAGACATCGAAAACCGGTGCGAAAAAATCTTCCAGCCCAACCGGTCGCATCCGATACCGATAACAACGCAACGACTTGCGATTTATCTTCCGCTGCCATAACCGACTTGTGCGGATAAAGGGACTCGAACCCCCACGCCTTTCGGCACCAGATCCTAAGTCTGGCGCGGCTACCAATTACGCCATATCCGCAGTGCGTGACAAAAATAGCTTTTTTTGCCGTCAATGACAAATCGCAGCAGAAGCGTTCCAGTCCCATCCATCCTTCTGCATAGCCGAGACGACTGCAGAAGCCCCTCTTTCCGCCTCTGTCCTTTTCTTCCGGCCGCCTTCCCCTCTCTCTGCCCGTGCGGACACAAGCCGCACCTCCGACCGGAATGAGACGAGCGAAGACAGCACAAAGCCCCTTTCGGAAAGGCAAAACCAAGGCGCAAACACAAAAGGTCGGAAACAGAAACCGACACGGCTCCGAAACCCGTTCCGCTTCCGTCGGTTCGGGACGACGACAAAAAAACGGGCACCCTCACCGGGTACCCGCCTGTTCGTCACCGCCGAAGCGGCCGCTATGTCCGATTAGAAGAAGAGGCTGAGGCCCACTGCCCAGGTATTCTTCACCGGGCTCTCCTTACCTGCAATCCAGTATGAAGCATCGACCCTCACCGGACCTACTGCCGCACCGAGCCCCACGGTAGCGTAGCTGCCGCCGATGGATTTCTCGTCACCGTAGTGATAACCGGCACGGAGGAAACCGTGCTTCAGGAAGTTGTACTCCAGACCCAGACCGGCGGTAAACGACGCATCGGTCGAAGGCATGAAAGTATAGCCGAGGTCGAGAGCTGCGAGCAGCTTGTGGTTTTCGGAGAAAGGCATGTCGATAGAACCGCCCAGCTTAGCGTAGGCAGGCATCGCTATCGGATTGGAAGGCACCGAGATATCGAGTTTGGTACCTACGTTGCTGACGTTGAGGCCCACCGCCCAGGTCGAACCGTAGAAAGATTCGATGGTATTTTCATAGTAAAATCCCAGGTCGAAGGTAAACGCATTGCCGGCCTTGTAATAGTCGCTGCCGAATTTCGTATAATCCGAACGGATATACCTGGCAGTCAGCGACATGGTGAAGTTATCCACAATCCTACGCGTATAACCGATGCTGACAGCCATATCGTTGGGACGGAAAGAATCGCCCGCAACGGCATCGTCACCTGCGATAATGCTCTTGGGACCGTTGAAATAACGGAAGCCGAGGGAGAAACCGTTGTTTTCGTCGAGGTTGAAATAACCGCCTACCGCATGGGTAGCGACGCCCTTATTGTAATCGGGCATCACGGGGTTGTAGGAATAGCCAAAGCCCATCCGTTTTTCGCTGAGGAGGTTGGATGCGGCATTGCCGAATATTCCGAAAGGATTGTCGTTCACTGCGGTAGTTGCCATACCCATACCGGCGGCGCGGGGGTCGGCGCTGTTAAGCAGTGAAGACGCAGCGCCCGAGGGAGCATTGTCCTGAGCGAACACAGTTGCAGAAGTACCGCAAAAAAGTACCGTACAAATTGCTCCGAGCAAGATTTTTTTACTCATAGTCAGAGATTTAGATTATTATAATTTACTTTAGTTGATGACATATCGCATAAGTCACAATAGACAAAAATAGTAATTTTTTTTAAACTTGATTAAACGATGCACAAAAATACCCGAATTTGGGCGATACGGCATCCGGTCCATCCGTTCCGGAGCGGATACCGGACGGCAAAGAGATACGGAAAGACACCGTACGGAACATCTTCCGTACTGCATATACCATCAACCACTCCGATATATGACACATTCAGGCCTCCAAAACGCATCCGGAACGCCCGAAAACGGCATGTGCCGTTACTTTATAGGTAACGGCACATAACACAACGCAAATATAGCTGTTTTTTGCAACCGCGCAAAATAATAGTTGTTTTTTTTATTATGTGGCGATAAATCAATGTATTCAAAACAAATGCGGTACTATGGAACAGAAATCGTTATTGCAAACGCTATCATCTATCATACAGGAGCTTAAAGAGAACGGACAATGGGGTACGGCCCACGTCTACCAAAGCGCGTACAATTCGTTCGCCCTGTTCTCCTGCTGCCGGGACATCCCGTTCAAGAAATTCACCCCGGCGCTCCTGAAGGATTTCGAGATATACCTCCGCAAACGCAAATGCAGTTGGAACACCGTCTCCACCTACATGAAAGTGCTGCGGGCCACCTACAACCGGGCCGTGGACGAAGGCTACGCCAGCTATGTCCCACGGCTCTTCCGGCACGTACAAACGGGGGTCTCCTCCGAGCGGAAAAGGTCGCTGGAAGCCTCCGACATGGGAGGGCTGATGAACGGCAAGGGCGAGGAACTCTCCGCAGGAATGGAGCGCACGCTGGCCATTCTCCAGTTGATGTTCATCCTGCGCGGCATCCCGTTCGTAGACCTCGCCTACCTGCGCAAAAGCGACATCCAAGGCAATATATTAAGGTACAGGCGACGCAAGACGGGCAGACGACTCACCGTAATACTGACACCGGAGGCCCTGAAGCTCATCGACACCCTGTCGGATAAAAGGGAGGAATCGCCTTATCTGCTGCCGTTCCTCACCAGTCCGGAAGGGAGCGAGGAGGCTTACCGTGAATACCAGCGTGCGCTGCGGAGTTTCAACCGGCAGCTCGCCGCGCTCGGGGAACGGTTCGGCGGTTCGACGCCCATCAGCACCTACACGATACGGCATACATGGGCTACCATGGCCTACTACTGCGAAATACATCCCGGCATCATCTCCGAGGCGATGGGACACTCCTCCATAGCGGTCACCGAGACCTACCTCAAACCGTTCCGGGACGACCGGATTGACGAAGCCAACCGGGAAGTGATATCCTATGTAAAAAAACAGGCCCGGAAAAACTCCGGCCGATAAACGTTCGGCCCGGTTGCCGGAGCCGCCTCCCCCCGGCTGCCGGAAACCGGATACGAACAAATCCGCGACTTTTCTCAACTGCGACGGTCGGTCCGGGGAGATGCGTTTCCCCGGACAGGCTGTCTCTGTCCGTATGCAACCGTACCACGACCCCATATCCGAAACGGCCTCCGGTGAGGATACAGGGACATGTGCCGTTACCTATAAAGTAACGGAAAACACACGGGGATAATTGAGCCAACCGCTGACAAGGCCACATTTTCTTTTTTAAAATTTATAAATTTTAAACTTTTGTGTCATGAACAAAAAATTTCTAAGCTTATTTCTGTGCGGGGCATTGGTGTCCGGTTCGGCAGGGATGTTCGTGTCCTGTAAGAATTACGACAGCGACATCGCCAGTCTGGACGACCGTATCACCGCTGTCGAGAAATCGGTCAGCGAACTGAAAGCGCAAATCAGCGCCGGCGCTGTCATCACCGATGTGACTCCCACCGAAAACGGCGTCAAGGTAACGCTGAGCAACGGCAAGACCTTCGAACTTACGAACGGCAAGGATGGTGCCAACGGCACCAACGGCTCGAACGGAGCCGACGGTCAGGACGGCAAGCCCGGTTCGGTAGTGACCATCGGCGACAACGGCAACTGGTTCATAGACGGTGTAGACACCGGTTACGCATCCAAGGGTGACAAGGGTGACAAGGGCGACCAAGGTGACAAGGGTGACAAGGGCGACCAAGGCGACAAGGGCGACCAAGGCGACCCTGGTGACAAAGGTGATAAGGGCGATACCATCTACTATTATCCGGGCACCGAAGGCGAGGAGAACGGCTTTTGGGTAGAGGTGACCCGTGACGGCGTTACCGGCAACGAAACGAAACGCATCCTCACCGAAACGTGGCTGCCGCTCGGTACCGTAACCGCAGTATGGGACAGCGAAAACGGTTACCTGACGCTTTACAACGTGGATGGCGCTACGGAAGAGGAACCCGTACGCATCCCGCTCTATACCCATCTGCAGTCGATTGCTTTCGTGCCGCAGGTTATCGACACGAAACTGGGTATGGGCGTGATTGACTTCTACACCATCACCCGGGCAGGTGAATTCATCGCTGCCAACGACGCACAGGTCACCTACCGTCTGAATCCGCAGAACGCAAAGGTTTCCGATATCGAGTGGTCGTTCATCGACCGCACGGTTGAAACCCGCGTTGCAGGCGACAACGCCGACCTGCTCACCATCGTCTCCAGCGAAGCGGGCGAACTGGGCGGCATGAACTTCACCGTCAAGGCCAACGACGCGCTGAAAAGCCTGAAGGAGAATCAGGAAGCCATCGTAGCCCTGCAGGCCCTCAATACGGAGAACAATACGGAAATCGTCTCCGACTATGCAGCGGTGAAGGTGACCGAACTGAAAGATTTCGTCATCATCAACAAAACGAAGCTGAAATACGACGAGCAGCAGAAGGTGGACTATGACGAATCCGACATCGTAACGCTCGGCTGGACTACTCCCGCCTTCGACGAAGCTGCCGATGCCTATTTGAAATACGATGCGTCAATCGACCTCCACACCGTCGTGGAAACGTATGCCAAGGAGATTGAGAAGGTACTCACCGATGCGACCGTACGTTTCGAACCCATCTACGAGTTCCGTAAACCCGCCTCGTACATATCGCCCGAGGACGGCAATACCGACCAGCAAAAGTTCGTAACGCTCGACGAGAAGACCGGCATCGTGACTGTGGACAAGGAGTGGCTCGCACAGGGTACCGCAGCGGTAGGCCGTACCCCCATATTCGAAGTATACGCGTTCGTGAATGACAAGGCAATCGCCAACGCCTACATCAAACTCGAAATAACCAAAGACGACGTCGCTCCGGAAGACAAGGAGGACTTCGAGAAGACCTGGAACATCAACCACGGAGAGGCCATCGAGTATGCGGACATCGACCCGAACACGGGCTATACCGAACACTACGACTGGGCTACCTTCAACGCCGAAATACTCGATGTACTCGGACTGACGATGGAAGAATTCTCCACGAGGTACAACGATGCCGAGGTAAAATACATAGACCCGGTAAACGGTCCTACGACGCAAATGCCCGACGGCGTAACCATCGACTCGAAGAATCCGGCGGATGTCAATACTTCCACCGAGCTGGCAAACATCCTCATTACCAACAAGGCGAAATTCGGCGAGAAGACCTTCACCCTCACGTATCCTGCGAAGAACAGGAAACAGGACCCGAATATCGTCATCACGCTCGACTACAATATCGAACATGACCTGAGCCACATGCCCGCACTGAACCCCGACTACCTCATCGCCGGTGCAGACCAGACGGTACAGGTTAAAGGCCGGGAAGTAGCCGGTGCATGGAAGCTCGAAGCCGAAATGAAGGAATTCTGCGAAAACTACCTCAACGGTTACGACGTACTCGCAGGCAACCATACCGGTCTCTCCTTCCGGTTCGAGGACAACAGGCTCGAGAACGAAGGTGCCGAAATTACCGGTACGGAGTGGTCCGACCAGGTAATCTCGCTGACCACTCCGCTGACACAGAACGAATCGTACAGGGAGTACAAAGTCGAGATGGTTGCAACCTGCCAGAACGGCGAATGGTGCGAAAAGAGCTTCACCGTACGCTTCGTAAGGCCCTTCAACGCGACGATAACCGCCGTCGAGCTCCGGACGCTTACCGCTACGGCTGACGAGGCAGACATCGCCGACCTGGTAGTCATCAAGGATACGGACAACAGGGTAGTATACCAGAACGGCGAACTCACGACGCTCGGTACGGATACCTACAAGCTGAATGCCGCAGCCCTGACGTTCGAATACTCGCTTGAATACACGGCCGACAGCGAAGCATCCTTCGGCGGCGGGCTGACGATTGACCCTGCAACCGGCGCACTGACGTGGCTGAACAAGGGCGGCGACCTGCAGACCGACAAACACGCTACCGCCGTAGCCGTTATCACGATACCCGACCTCGCCGCAATCAAGGCGACCGGCACCGTGACGGTACTCTCCACCGAGAACAGCAAAGAGTAGGCAATGACGAAAAGGCTATGGTTGCATAGTCCGGTTTTAGGATAATTAATGTTGGTGCCGGGGTCCCCGAAACGGGGACCCCGGTTTTTTCATCCCCGCAGCTCGAAGTTCGTTCCCGGCAGGGCGCCTTGCTCCGCGAAATAGGGAGCGAACAGACACGACAAGAGCGAACAGACACGACAAGCGCAGGGCGCATACTCTTCGGTATGCGCCCTGCACTGTCATTTCTCTTTGCAACAAGCAATCTGCGGAGCTATTGCAGTCCGTTGGCGTACATCTTCACGTCATCGACCGTTATCGTATTCTCGCACAGGATGACGAGGCGCTCCACCACGTTGCGGAGCTCCCTGATGTTCCCCGTCCAGGGCAATTTCTGCAGTTCGGCCAGCGCTTCCGCCTCTATCTTCTTGACAGGCACGTTGTATTCGCCGCATATCGTCTCCAGGAAATGGTCCACCAAGATGGGAATATCGTCTATGCGCTCGGCCAGCGTCGGCACACGGATGATGATGACGCTCAACCGGTGGAAAAGGTCTTCGCGGAACTCGCCGCGGGATATTTCGCGGGGAATGTCCTTATTGGTCGCGGCCAGAACACGCACATTCACGTCGATGTCGCGGTCGCTGCCGACGCGCGTTATCTTGCGCTCCTGCAACACGCGCAGTACCTTCGCCTGCGCCGGCAGGGACATATCGCCTATCTCGTCGAGGAACAACGTTCCGTTGTGGGCCTGCTCGAATTTGCCCTTGCGCTGCTTGACGGCGGAGGTGAAGGCCCCTTTCTCATGACCGAACAGTTCGCTTTCGATAAGTTCGGAAGGGATGGCGGCGCAGTTTACTTCGACGAACGGTCCGTCGCGCCGGCGGCTCTTCTCGTGCAGCCAACGCGCCACGAGCTCCTTGCCCGTCCCGTTGGCTCCCATGATAAGTACCCGTGCATCGGTCGGGGCGACCTTGTCAATCAACGTGTTCAGACGCTTGACCGGAACCGATTCGCCCACTATCCTGCCGACATGCGACCGCGCGGCACGCACACGGCGCACCGGGACGACCTCTTCCGGGACGGATTCGGCCTCGTCCGCCGCATCCGCCACGGCGGCAGGCGTCTTGGCCAGCCCCTTGCGCACGGCATCCAGCAGCCGGTTCATGTTGATGGGTTTCGTGACGAAATCGACAGCACCCTGCTGCATAGCCAGAACGGCGCTTTCCGGGCTGCTGTCATGCGACAGCCTTATCCACGGCGTGGAGGTTCTCAGCGGGGAATCGGGCTGTCCGCACAGCAACAGGTCGAAATGCCGGTTCGCATAGACGGTCATGCCGGAAATCGTGTCTTCGGCGACTTCCACCGCATGGCCCTCATACTCCAAACGCTCTTTCAGAGTATTGCGCATGCTGCGCGAAGGATCTATTACCAGTATATTGGCCATAGTCGGAGGTTAAAATGTTACAGCAAAATTTGATTTCCCCAAAAAATCGCATTAACTTTGTACAAAGTTAAGTAATTAGTTTTTCTTGTCAAAAGACATGCTGTTATTTTTCTCCTACCTATCAGCATTTTGACCTCCTGATTTCACATATTTTACCGGACGGATGTCCTACCGAGGAACGGAGCCGGTCATTATCGTGAACAGGTGGTTGCCGTCTTGCGGCAGCGACTAATGATTCATTTTATGGAAAAAAACTATAACATCTACAGGAAAAACCTGCAGCTGCCGGAGTACGGCCGGCACATACACCAGATGGTGGACAACCTGATGGCCATCGAAGACCGCGATGAACGCAACCGCAAGGCACGGGTAGTGATAAACGTGATGGGTAACCTCAACCCCCTCCTGCGGGACACCCCGGAGTTCACCCACAAACTCTGGGACCACATGTTCATCATGTCCGATTTCAAGCTCGACGTGGATTCTCCCTATCCCATTCCCACCTCGATGACGCTGACACCCGTACCGCGCCGCATGGACTATCCCGACGAAAAGGTGGGGCTGAAACATTACGGCAAATATGTCAAGAAGGTCATCCGTTCGCTCGAAGGGGTACGGGACCAGGAGGCCGTACAAGAGGTGTTGGGCGACATTGCCCGCTACATGCGCACCAAAAGTTACGAATACAATCAGGAGCACCCCAACAACGAGGCCATCATCAAGGAGATAAAGCGAATGTCGGACTACCGCATCAGCGTGGACGAGGATGCCCTGAGTCTGATAAAGAGCGAATACAAGCAGGCGCCGGTACGCAGCAAGAAACCGCTCTACGCCAACAAGAAGAACGGCAAGAACAACAAGGGCCCCCAGCGGCACAACTATTCCAAATAAGACGCACAGGGCTGCGGCTGCGGAAACCGGCACGTAATATCGCGCCGTTTTTCGCGTTTTCCTATCAATCGGGTTATCTTTGTACCCCAAACCGACACGTATGAAACACTCTCTTCTTGTACCCGCCCTGGCGGTATGCGCCGCAGCAGCGCTCGCCGTCTCCTGCGACAGCAACAGGGCGAAAGTGTCCGGGCGCATCGCCGGCCCCGAGCGGTGCATGGTGGTGCTCGAACAGATAACGGCCACGGGCGCCGTATCGGTGGATTCGACGGCCACGAACCGCAGGGGCAACTTCCGGTTCAACATCGAACTGCCTCCGAGCGGAACGACATTCTACAATCTCCGAATAGGCGAAGACAGAATACCCCTGTTCGTATCGCCAGGCGAGAAGGTCACCATCTCGTCGATGTACGGCAACCCGGGCGACTACATCATACGAGGGTCGCGCGAATCCATCCTCGTCAAGGAGCTCAATGACATGATGAATGCCGGGGCCGGAAGGCTCGATTCGCTCTCCCGGCTCATCTCCACGACCGACCGCAACGCCGCACGCCGGACAGAGTACATCAAGGAGTACGGCAGGGAGTACAGCCGTCTGAAACGCGAACAGATAAAATTCATCGTAACCAACAGCCGGTCGCTTGCGGCGCTTTACGCCCTTTACCAGCGACTGCCCGACGACAAGACGCTCTTCAACGGCAATTCCGACATCATCTACTACCGGCTCGTAGCCGATTCCGTCTCCAAATACTATCCCGATTCGCCGTACGTGGCCGCGCTCCGGTCGCAGGTCGACATGGCCGACGCCAACGAGGAGCTCGCACGCATGGTCAGCGAAAGCATCTGCAATCCGGCTCCCTATCCCGACATCGCCCTGCCGGACATGTACGGCGACGTCCGCCGGCTCTCGTCCATCGGGAACAAGGTCATTCTACTCGACTTCTGGTCGGCCGCAGCACCGGAGGCGGCGATCTCAAGGAGATTTACAGCCGATTCGCCGGGGAGGGCTTCGAGATATACCAAGTGGGAATAGATACCGACAAACAGGTGTGGATAAACGCCGTACAGGAACAGAGGCTGCCCTGGATTTCGGTATGCGACTTCAAGGGGCCGGCAGGTATCGCCCCGCGCGTGTACAACATCGACAAGGTTCCCGCCAATTACCTCATCGACGGCAACGGCGAAATCGTGGGGCGCGACATCCCGACCGACAAACTCGCCCGCGAGGTGGACAATCTCGTAAGGAGACTGAAATAAAAGGGAGCCATGTACTACTTCGCATCGGACATGCATCTCGGACTGCTACCGGCGCAGGAGTCGCGGGAACGCGAAAAACTGCTCATCGGATGGCTGCGGAGGGTTGCCGCCGATGCCGAAGCCATCTTCCTCGTAGGAGATTTGTTCGATTTCTGGTACGAATACCGGCGCGTCGTCCCGAAAGGTTTCACCCGGCTGCTCGGCACCCTGTCGGAGCTGACCGACCGGGGGGTGGAAATCCACTTCTTCACCGGCAACCACGACATGTGGGCCTACGGCTATCTCCAAACGGAGTGCGGAGTCCATGTCCACGACAAACCCCTCGAAACCCTGCTCTACGGCAAACGATTCTTCATCACCCACGGCGACGACATCACCGCCCGCGAACACGGATTCCCGACGCGGCTCATGAACCGGACTTTCCGGTCGCCCGCCGTCCGGTGGCTCTTTTCCCATCTGCTGCATCCCGACACCGCACTGCGCTTCGGATACGGATGGTCGTCGCACAGCCGCAAATCGAAGGCCGTCACGCACCGCTTCCTTGCCGAAGAGGAACCGATGGTGCGTTTCGCCCGCCGTTACTGTGCCCATGAACCGGTCGATTACTTCGTATTCGGCCACAACCACTGTGCCGAAATCTATCCGCTGGGCAACGGCTCCACCGCCGTATTCCTCGGCGAATGGATAGAACATCCCACCTATGCGGTACTCGACTCCACAGGCAGAGTCAGCCTCAAGCGATATCCCGACAGCGGAGAGACACAACAGGCCCGGAACACCCCGCAGTAGCAAGGAGATATCATCCACCCTCTGCAAAGACCGCACACGGCCGGACGGGGAGACAGTGCCTCCGGCGACGGTACGGAAAGAAGGCCCAATCCGACATACTACAAACCGAGTACACGATATGGCAAGCCCCGGCAAAACTGCGGGTAGCGCCGGATACGGAAAAACGTCCCCGGCAGCGATGCGCAAAGAAAACGGCCCGGCAGCCGCCACAGATACGAAAGCCGAAAAGGGAAGGATTGAAATCCTTCCCTTTTCGGCTTTCGTATCGTACCCTTTCCCAATACGGCCTCGACCGACGGGACAGGATACCGGTATCTCACTGGGCTCCCTTGCCCTGGATATAGGCGTCGATAGCCGCGGCCGCCTTGCGTCCCGCTCCCATGGCAAGAATAACCGTAGCCGCGCCCGTCACGGCATCGCCGCCGGCAAACACGCCCTCACGGGTAGTAGCCCCTTCGTCGTTCGCAATCAAACCGCCCCAACGCGTCGTCTGAAGCCCCTCCGTCGTGGAGGCGATGAGAGGATTCGGTGAGGTACCCAGCGACATGATGACGGTATCGCACGGAATTTCGAACTCGGAACCCGGAACCGCTTTCGGGGAACGGCGCCCCGACTCATCGGGTTCGCCGAGCTCCATCCGGATGCAGCGCACGCCCCGCACCCAACCCTCCTCGTTGCCGAGAATCTCGAGCGGATTGGCGAGCATCACGAACTGTACCCCCTCCTCTTTGGCATGGTGTACCTCTTCCAGACGGGCAGGAAGCTCCGCTTCGGAACGGCGATAGACGATATAGGCATCGGCCCCCAACCGTTTGGCGGTACGCACGGCATCCATGGCGACGTTGCCACCCCCTACGACCACCGTCCGTTCGCCCACATAGACGGGCGTGTCGGACTCCTCCAGATAGGCTTTCATCAGGTTGTTGCGCGTCAGGAACTCGTTGGCCGAGAGTACGCCGTTCAGGTTCTCGCCCGGAATCCCCATGAACTTGGGCAGACCGGCTCCGGAACCGATGAATACCGCCTCGAACCCTTCGTCGCGCATCAGGCCGTCGATGGTCACGGTACGTCCGACGATGGTATCGGTCTCGAACCGGACTCCCAGTGCCTTCACCTTCTCTATCTCGCGGGCCACCACCTTGTCTTTCGGAAGGCGGAATTCGGGAATGCCGTATTGCAGCACCCCGCCGAGCTTGTGCAGCGCCTCGAACACCGTCACCTCATACCCCATCTTGGCCAGGTCGGCAGCACATGCCAATCCCGAAGGACCGCTGCCGATTACGGCGACCTTGTGCCCGTTGGAGGCGACCGCCGCCCGCTGGCTGCTGCCGTGTTCCAATTCCCAATCTCCCACGAAACGCTCCAGTTTGCCGATAGCCACCGGCTCCCCTTTAATGCCGAGCACGCACGCTCCTTCGCACTGTGCCTCCTGCGGACAGACACGGCCGCACACCGAGGGCAGCGAAGAGTCCTCGGCAATGACCGCTGCGGCACCGGCCAGGTCACCGGCCAGCACCTTGGTAATGAAATTCGGTATTTTGATGGAAACCGGACAATGCGCCATGCACTGGGGCTTCTTGCAGTTCAAGCAACGCGAAGCCTCAAGCTGCGCTTCGTTCAGGTCGTATCCGTAACAAACTTCGTCGAAGTTCGTCGCCCTTACTCGGGGATTCTGTTCCCGCACCGGGACGCGGGGAATCTTGTTAGCCATACTCTTTTTTTAGATATATTTATGCGGGCCGTACCCGCGTTATCCCTTCTTCACTCCATCCGGCAGAAAACCGCCGTACATTTTCGGTTTCCGTCATCCCCGGCCGATACGGCAACGGTGGTCGGCGACCGATTCCTTAGACTTGTACATCCGCTGACGACGCATCGCCTCGTCGAAATCTATCAGCGACGCATCGAACTCCGGACCGTCCACGCAGGCGAACTTCATCTTGCCGCCGATGCTCACCCGGCAGGCTCCGCACATGCCCGTTCCGTCTATCATCAGCGTATTGAGGCTTGCGATGGTCCTGATGCCGTATTCACGCGCCGCAAGGGCCACGAACTTCATCATTATCATCGGTCCGATGGTGACAATCTCGTCGTAGCGTTTGCCGCGGTTGTCGATGAGGTCTTTCATCAGCGCCGTGACATTGCCGTGGAAACCCGCGCTTCCGTCGTCGGTGGACAGATAGAGGTTACCGGCCACTTTGCGCAGCTCATCGGTGATAATCAACATCTCCCGGTTACGGGCTCCCACGATGACATCCGCCTCGACGCCGTGTTCATGCAGCCATTTCACCTGCGGATAAACCGGCGCCGCACCCACGCCTCCGGCGATAAAAAGGAACTTCCTGGCACGCAGAGCCTCCGGAGTTTCGTGTATGAACTCCGACGGCTGACCGAGCGGGCCGGCGAAATCGGCCAAAGCGCCGCCCTCTTCGAGGGCCACTATCTTACGGGTGGAAGCACCGACAGCCTGTATCACGATGCTGATTGTCCCCTGCTCCCTGTCGTAATCGGCAACCGTCAGCGGTATCCGCTCCCCGTCGTCGGTACCGCGGACTATCACGAACTGACCGGGCTGGGCCGCCTTGGCTACGCGCGGCGCTTCGACATTCATCAGCCAGATATCCGGCGCAAGCAGCCTTTTTTCTACTATCCTGAACATAATTACGTATTTGGTTATACTTCCATTGCAACAATTCTCCGGAGCCGGAAGCCGTTGTATCAATAGACATCGGCCCCCAGCCGCACCTCACGGAAAGGACGCACCGGGTCGTTCACTACGAACGAGACCCCGCCCGACTCTGTACCGTAAGCCTCCTCGCTTATCTTCAACGTCACCGGCACGGCCAGCGACGGCATGAGCGGAATGCAGCTCATCCGCGAAACCGCACCGGATATCGTATTTACAGACATTCGTATGCCCAACATGGACGGACTCACCATGCTGGCCGCCCTCAAGAGCGAATATCCGCATATGCAGGTCACCGTGCTTACCGCTTACCGCGACTTTGCCTATGCCCAGCAAGCCATCCGCCTCGGCGTGTGCCGCTACCTGTGCAAGCCCAGTAAAATGGACGAGCTGACCGAGGCCGTGCAGGCTATGACCGCCCTGCTGGACGCCATGCCGCCCGCACAGGAGCCCTCCGCCGAGGAACCCGCCGAAAACGGCGAGGCCGGAAGCTTCATTGTCCGTTCCGCGCTGGACTACATGCGCAACCATTGCACCGAGCATATCAGCCTCAGCGACGTGGCCGAGGGCGTGTACGTCAGCCAATGGCA
>ERZ825384.2278-NODE-2278-length-19865-cov-3.449066_pt1 | contig 19865 bp, 17 predicted proteins | sample MGYA00519931_ERZ825384 | MGnify/ENA primary metagenome ERZ825384 (study PRJEB31778, sample SAMEA3449200) | human gut metagenome | biome: human gut; feature: human-associated habitat; material: faeces | place: United Kingdom | collected 2010/2012 ...
ATGCTGTAACGGAGTATGCAGCAAGAGTTGCAGAGCTTGTTAAGAAGAAAGGTGGTAAGGCAGATGAGAAGTAGGGAAATTGCATCAATTACGATTGAAAACGCACAAGGAAGGGTATCGGTAGCTGTCGGAGATACAGTAACGATTCATACATTAAATGGTGGCGGAATGGGTGGCTGCACTATCGTAAAGCTTACCAACAGAAGCATTCATTACACCCAGGATGAAGGAAAGCATGTTAAGACGATTGCATACGACAATATATTCAGCATAGATTAGAGGTGGCTTATGAAGAAACTTATAGAAGGTGACAAAAGGGTAAGCAAAGCGACAATCAGAAAGGCAGTAGCTGCAGTTATTCTTATCATTCTCTTTTTTATATCATTTAAGGTTAGTCTGCCATTTCCAGATAATGTAAATACATTTATCAAGGTTGGAACGGTTGCAGGACTAATATATATACTTGCCACATTCAGGGGTGATGAATAAAAATGTGACGGATTCCGTCACAGATACAGAGAGGTGAGAAGAAAAATGAAATTTGATTTCTATTACAGTGAAGAATCGGAGCAGTACAGCTTTTATAGTGTTCCTAAGATGTTCTTTACACTTGAGAGATTTACCGGATTATCGGCAATGTCAAAGCTGCTGTACGGATTCCTGCTTGACAGAATGAGCTTATCAAGGAAGCGTAACTGGATAGATGATAAAAACAGGGCATACATAAAGTACAGCCTGAACGCAATAACTAAGGATATGGGTGTCAGTAAAAATTCTGTTATTAAATACATGCGTGAGCTTCAGGAATTTGGTCTGATAATGAAATTTCAAATCGAAGGAATGGAAGACATAATTTATGTGATGGATTTTTCAAGAGTTAAGCAGGCGGATAATTCATATAGTAATAACAAAAGCAGCAATAATGGGGATGTGTTATATCTGGATAACCAGACAGCCGAGGATGAATATAAAACAGATACAGGACAGGCATGTAATGCCCCGCCAGACTTTAATGCAACAATTGCCTTAAGCAATATAAATGACACTAAAAAAATACAAGATACAGAATGCAAGGGGGAGTGTACCCTTGGAGGTGGTTCAGATTTTGAACCAGTTCAAAACTTGAACCGGTTCAAAACTTGCACTGGTTCAAAATCTGAACCGGTTCAAAATTTGCACCACCCTCATAAAGAGAATAATAATAATATATATAATAATATTAATAATATCTCTGATAAGACAGATAGATATTTATATAATAATCAATCTATCCATCAATCTAATCCATCTATCAATCCACATGAGAGGATGGATAAGACAGATAAGATATATACAGACAAAAATGCAGCTAAACAGCCGAGTGCAGATAAGCTCTATGAACACATGAGTGCGCTTGTCAGAAAAAACATTGATTATGATATCATGACTGAAAGACCTGAATGTGCAGGCTGGTACGAAGAATATTACAACCTGATTGTAGAGGTGCTTGTAAGAAAAACAGACCATTTTAGGATTTCAGGTGAGGAGTATTCAGCCAAGCTGGTCCAGAACAGGTTTATTAATCTTCATGCGTCAGATTTGCTGTATGTACATACCCAGATGAGCAGGACGACATCTGATATCAAGAACATAAAAGCATATCTGATAAAGGCTCTGTTTAATGCTCCGACAACAAAGGATTCATACTGGCAGAACAGAGTGAATCAGGATGCGGCTAAAGCATAAATAAAATGTGACGGAATCCGTCACGGAAAGGATAACATGAAATACAGAGGCATTGAGTTAAAAGAAAACACAGAGGCAGAGATATTGATTGCCCTGGAAGTAACAGGAATAACAGATGATGAAGAACTTGAAAACTATATTGATGAGATTTCAGAAAAACTAGAAATGGAAGTATTGCCTAAAATAAAGGCAGATGTATACATAGATGTAGTCTATGATAATCTTATCAATGTAAGGATTAACGACCAGACCTTTGATGAGAAAGGTGTGTACATAGTCACAAGCCTTTACAATGAAATCAGAAGTAAAGCATATGATAATGTCAATTGTTCCATAGGAGTAAATGTTGATACATTTTTTACTGATGATGACGGTACAGAATACAATGAGGATTTAGTAACACTTGAGCAGTTTATTAGAAGGCTTGAAATGTAGAGGGAAAGGTTGAAAAGATATGACAAAAGGAAAATATTATGACTATCTGGAAAGATATAATCATATGGCAGGCAATGATTACAGGTATGATATAGATAATGAATCTGATTACAGATATGTAAAATCAAGCCTTTTAAAGCATATAGACTGGCAGCTAAAAAGTATGGCTTATGACCTTGATAAATATAATAGTCTGAAAATGATTCTTCACAAGCGTAAATATCAGAAGCTACTAAGAAATATTCATGATATGAAAGAACTCCGGGAGAAGATAGAAAAAAATAAGCAGATTGACCTCATGTATTTTACAGGAACATACAGAGGGGCGATGAGTGGAATAGCTGATGATGTATTCTCCAGTATGAAAGCAGTATGGATTCCGATCATAATACTGACTGTCATATATCTTGTTGCTATAGGTGTTTTTCACTTTATGTAATGTGACGGATTCCGTCACATCTGGAAAAGGAGAAATGATATTTTATGAAATATGGATTATTAATTATGTTAGCATTTTGCGTAATAATGGCAGTATTAATTTCAGTAAGTAGGAAGCTGGATAAAAATTGCATTGATGAAAAGGAGAGCGGACATAAAAATATGTTACTTCGTTGGACTGCTTGGCTTTTTTTACTTATTTTTGGAATACCAATAACAATATGTCTTATCTTGAAGTTTGTTCTATAGGAACAAAGATTGAATGAAGGAGGTTTTTAAAGTGTACGAAAATTTGAATAAATATTCCGTTGTCGATGTGACAAGGACACTGTTAAATGAGATTAATGCATACAACCCAACTCATACACAGCTGATAGATATATTTGTGAATTATATGGTTATTCCATTCTGTATCTACCTTGTGCTTGAATTATTTTGGTTATATATTTTTAAAAAGATAAATCTTAAAAGTATCATTATAGCAGTGATTACATCGGTATGGTTTGTACCATCGTTATCATGGTTGATTATAACAAGTCTTATGGGTGCATCATTTATAGTTGTATTTACCCCAATGATTCCATTAGCAATATGTATGGTTATCAGTTGGCTGGTGAGATTGGTAAAACATAAGAAAATTGAATGATAGGACGACATACCGACAGCAAAGGTTGTAAAAATATCTAAATATACAACAAAGGAGGTTCAGACAAAATGACACTTCAGGAATACGAAGCACAGGGCGGCTGCATCGGGTGTCTGTTTTATGGGATAGTTGATGCTGACGGAAGAAAAGCTTGCACATTCCACTGGTTTGATGATGAATCGAACGACTGGGAAATGGGCAAGAACTGCGATGAAATCGCATGACTGCAAAGCTTAAACAGCGCAGATGGTTGAAAGATAGGGCAAAAATGGTGTGTTGTTCAACTATGGAAAAAGGAGGCTTTAAATTATGTATGATAATATAAATACAAATTCTTTTATTGAGGTTTCAAAAGCAGTAAGAGATTTAATATTCTCACAATTCATGCCAATGGAGCGCCTTGAACTGTTTGTAGAGTATATTGTTATTCCATTTTTTATCTACATTGTCATGGGGTTAGCATTTTTAAAGATTATCGGAAAGATAAATTTTAGAAATTTCATAAGATTAACAATAGCTTCATTATGGCTTGCTCTATCACTTTTGTGGGTATTATTAACTTGGAGCATGGACGCATCAAGTTATATCATTCTTGCCCCAGCAATACTTTTGATAATGTATCTGATTATCAAGTTAATAACAAAAATGATAAAGCATAAGAAAATGTCTGTATAAGTGAAATAAATATATTTGAAAATATCAGATATATGGTACAATGTTATATAGAAAGATGTGTATTTAACATGATAGTGTACCTGATATGTGACGGATTCCGTCACAAAAAATAGTATATCGTTCAATCAGTCAGGAAAGGAGAACCGTATGATTAAGATAGATAAGATTAGAAAATGTATGATAACAGCACTTATGGCAATGTCACTTCTTACAGTAACAGCCTGTGATGCAAAGAAAGATATGGCAAGTAATAAAGCAGGTGCGAATATTGAGCAGTCAACAGAGACCGCAACAGTAGCAAAGGCTAAAGATATGCAGATGCAGGTAAAGGATGCAGATGGCAATACCGTAACACTTACCGGAGACGCAACAATCAATGAAGCCGGGGAAATGGTATTCGAGGGAAAGGATTCAGCCGGTAATGTCGTAAAAGTAACAGGAACGGCAGAAAAGACCGGGGACGGAAGCTTTAAGGTTAAGGAGGCTGCGGTTGCCGGAACAGCAAAGGTTGTAGCAGATAACGGACAGGAGACAGAGGTAAGCAATGAGAACAAGGAAACTGTCACAGTTGACGAGATAAAGGATACAACCACAGAGGTAGTTAAAAATGATACTTCTGACAATAAGCAGGAATCAGGTGGTACTGATACCGGAAAGAACGATAATACAACAGATGTCACAAAGCCAGCAGAAGGAAATAATACTGGCAATACTGCAGAAACCCCAGCTCCTGATAATAAACAGGATAATACAGGCAACAGCAGTACATCTGATACCACACCATCAACACCGGAGCATACACATACATGGAATCCAGTCACAACTACTGTACACCATGAAGCAACAGGCCATTATACAGATGTTGTTGTAGGAACAAGAACTGTGGTTGACAAGGAAGCTTGGGATGAACCAGTGTATGAATGGAGGGCTTACGCAGTAAGATGTAGATATTGTGGAACGGAGTATGAATCAATGAGTGAATTAGAAAATCATATGATGTATGCAATAGATAATGATGATTATAATCATGGCTCATATGAGGTTTTATATCGAAATGAACAGGTAGACACAATCCATCATGAAGCAGAGACTCACGAAGAGGATATAAAAGAAAAGCGCTGGGTAGAAGATACTGCAGCATATGATGAGACAGTAATTACAGGTTACACATGTTCATGTGGAGCAACTAAATAATTATGTATTGTACATGATGTTAATAGAAAGTGAGGAGCTATAAATGATTTTACGAGATAAATATGCCATGGATATAGAAGAAAATATCTGGATTGCTAAAAGATTGTTGGTAGACTCGGTATATACATCTGCTAATCTTGAGGGTATAGCAGTAACATTTGCACAGACACAGGATATACTTAACAATGTAAATGTATCTCATCTTACACCTAAAGATATTAATAAAGTGTGTTGTTTAAGGGACGCATGGGAATATATGATAGAACATATTCATGATGAATTAAATATGGGATATCTTATGAATATCCATGAACTGATTGCAAGATTTGATGTTCCATATTCTTATCTTGGAAGGGTAAGAACAGACGATGTTATCATAAGTGGTACAAATTGGAGACCAGAAGTTCATAGCGTAGAATATTATCATAAAGGACTTATGGAACTGCAGGATAATCCCAATGTAACAGACAGGGCAATAAGGACAGGTTTATGGCTTATGCGTTGTCAGGTATTTAAGGATGGCAATAAAAGAATCGGAAGCTTTGCAATAAATAAGATTCTTATAGAAAATGGCAGAGGTATATTTAAAGTTCCTGTAGAGCTTGATGGTACATTTAAGCAGATGCTGGTTTCATATTATGAGAGTAATAATGCAGATGAACTTGCATCATGGATATGTGATAACTGTCTGGATGGAGTTAATAAAATTCAGGTTAAGGATGATATAAAGGAAGAGGCTGATTTAGACGAATCTATAGAAAATCCTGAATATACACCGAGATTATAATTAATGTGACGGATTCCGTCACATCTTTTGGGGAATAGGGCATGTGCTTTATTCCCCCTTTTTTGTATCCTGATGATTAAGATTCAGGATATGTCAATCATTGTATTTAAAAAAGTACAATTCAATGAGACTATTAAAAGTTTAGCATGTATACTATTAAAATTATCCAAAATCTGTAATCCCAGTAAATAAGCGTGAGAACATCATATGTCTATATGTCAAGAACGAGTTTAAAATGAGACTAAATGAGACTAGATGAGACTAATTAGATGTGGTATTCTATACTTGCAAGAAGTGTAAGAAATGACTTCTTGTTTCCGAGTTGGTTGTTAATTGTCGGAATAGTAATTCAGCTCGCCGAAGCAGTCCTCGCAACACTGCTTCGGTCTTTCTTTGTGACGGAATCCGTCACATGTATTTTAATATGACAAGAACCAATTGAATAATAAATCTTAAGGAAATCTTTACCGGATATATGACGGCAGAGGTTTCCTTTTTTGTTGCAAAAAACAGGAAGGAGAACAGCCATGAGAAGCGTAAGAGACCCACCATGAACAGATTGTTTAAGGCAGTATAAAGACAAAATACAAGAAAGGGGAAAGGTATATTTTATGTTAATGGCATGCAGATAAGACATGAAATATATAATATAATTTATGAAAAGAAGAATAACAGCAGCTCTGCTTACTGCAATTCTTATAATAAGCTGTTTTCCGTCAGGAGTGATGACTACAGTATCAAGAGCTGATGATGCGAAAAAGGAGAATATACTGACAAAGATATCAGAAGATGCAGTATTAAAGTATAATACTGCAACCGGAAGATATGAAGGAACAGCAAAACTGCTGGTCACAGGAATACAGGATGAACAATGCATAGTTCTTAATGTCAATGATATAAGGGATACAAATGGCTGTACGCTTGATGTTACCTTTGTTGACGATGAGGATAAGGAAGAAATGACATATAAAAATGGAGATATAATCACTCTCTTATATGCTGCAAGCAACTATGCATATAATGTAGCCTACAACATTCAGCTTGAAGTAAAGGGAACAGTAAAGAAAGACTACAGAGCATTGGAGATACCAGAACTTTCAGCAGCAGAATGGGAATATGAAATATCAGGTGATACGGTAATACTGGGTAAGTACATAGGAACTAATAAGGATATCGTTCTTTATCCCCAATATTCCATTGCAGGAACAGTCTATAATACCCATATGAAGATTACGCAGTACAAAACGGAATATTATAATGACGGAGATTATGATACAGATGACTGGGAAAATTCAGAAGTATATGATGCAGATGGACCGTTTGTAAATAATACAAAGATAAAATCAGTAAAGTTTCTTGATGGGGTTAAAATTGGCAGTGATACATCCAAAGATATTGTAGTGTGTGCAGATACCCTTAACGATTACAGCAGCGTAGATGGCAGTATAAAGTCAATAGCTGACTCTACTGTATACAATGCACTTGACGAACCAGGGGCGCTTGATATGTATGGCAACAGTACAGTAGAGACAGTTGAAGGTCAGAACATGAAAGCCATGTTTGCCGGATGCACTTCTCTTGAAAAAGTAGAAAACATTCCTGATGATGTAGTGAAGATGGAAAATACATTCAGGGATTGTAAAAAACTTGTAAGTATTACAAACCTCCCATCAAAACTTAAGGATATGGGAAAGACTTTTCAGGGCTGCAAATCCCTGGTCGATATTCCGCAGATTCCTGACGGAGTAATTAACATGAACTCGGCTTTCAGAAATGACACTAAATTTAATCCTTCAAAAAGGCTCGTCATTCCTAAAACATGTAAGAATCTTATGGAAACATTTGAAAAGTGCAACGCAATGGAGCTTTGTCCTATCATATATCCGGAGACAGAGCTTTATAATCTTTATTACACTTTTTATAACTGTTATGCCATGACAGAGCTTCCAGCCATACCTGATACGGTTATTGCGGGAGTGAGAATGTTCATGGGCTGCAGGTCGGCTGAAAAAGTATATGGTGATAATCCAATCGTTATAAGAGGCATTAGTGACTTACAGCAGGCGGATATAAGTAATTATTACATATCAGAAGGACTGATTGATGCTTTCAGAGGATTAAAGAAAATAAATGCTGAAATATATCTGCAACAGATGGACAGTATAGATAATCAGCCTGGTTTAGCTTATGACAACTGGGGAAGCTACGGTAAAAATATATCATATGAATTAACAGTAACCAGTAGTTCAGATGAGGCTCGCAGGTATTATGTGAATAATTCTGGGATTACCAGTTTGAGCGTAAGCGGTAAAACGGTACTTAATGACATGATTCTGACAGATGAAAATGCTCATCAGCAGCTTATGGATAAAATGTCAATGCTCAAGCAGATGCCTACAGTTTTCTTAACAAATGGCACAGACTTTAATTCACTGAATCTTGTAAAGGAGATAACAGAAGATATAAAAGAAGTGTATAAGGACGCTGGTTATGCGGTAACTGTTAAATGTGAGAATCGTGGTGCAAAAGCAGACGGATATAAAATAAGGACAACTGAATCAAAGGCTTTATTCTGGGAGACAGCGATACCGGAGGATAATGGCGGAGCAGGAAATTCAGAACTGAAAGTATATCTGCCAGATAACAGCCTGTATGATGATATAAGCAGGCTTGCCAGCGCAGCAGGCACGACAGGCTCATATACAAGCAATATTCTTACGGATAAGTATACACAATATCCTGATATAACAGTATCTTATACACCGGAGCAGACAGGGGATGATGAACTGATATCATTTGTAAATCTGTCTGTAAGATATTCTCCGGTAAAATATACGGTAAGGTTCTATGATTATGATAAAAGCACTGTTCTGTATTCAGAAGAAGTGCTGCCAGAGGGAGCTGTTACACTTCCAGAATCTCCTAAGAGAAGTGATACGGTAACTGATACATCAGTTATTTCATACGCCTTTTTTGAATGGAGAGACTGCTTAACAGACAGTCCGGCTGGGCTTGATGCGGTTGACAGAGATATGGATGTATATGCTGCATACACAGAAAGCGTAACTTATACAACAAAGCTTACACTGGAATACTACACCATTGCAGACCTTGAAAAAGGCGTGTATGATACAGTTCCGTATGAGACAGTGGTTACGGATTATAATGAAGAAATAAAGACGAGCAGTTATATACCGGAAGACATTGTTATACATACAGCCACAGCAGCTGGCTTTGACAATACGCAGACATGGAGCTTTGATAAATGGCTTCCTGATACAGAATACCAGCTTACAGGCAGATTCACCGGAACAGAAAATGTAACTGTTAAGCTGTTTGCAAAGTATAAGCTCGCAAGTGAATCTTACATAAGTACAGAGGAGCTTGACAGAATTTATATAGCAAAGCAGCCGGATAAGACATCATATATTGTAAATGAATGCTTCGATAAGACAGGTCTTGTTGTAGATGCAGTATATAAACAGACATGGAATGACGGACATGTGACATACAGGACAGAATATAACACAACATATGATGTTGATACTTCAACAGAGCTTACGCTTATGGACACAAAAGTAATCGTAAGTAAGACAGACAAAGGAATAACTAAAACGACAGATGTGGCAATAACTGTAGCTGATGAGATAGTAAACACAGAGTTAGACAGTATCAGTATTGCTAATCATGCAGATAAACTTAGTTACATTAAGGGTGAGAGCTTTGATAAGACAGGACTCGTCGTAGATGCTGTATACAAGAATACATATCGTTCAGGAAATATAACATATACAGTTAAGCCGAATGTAGCGTACAGTGTTGATACAGAAAAGAAGCTTATGCCTGATGACATAAGCATGGATATAAGCTTTACTGACAATGGCATCACAAAGCATACAGAGGAGGCAGTCACCGTAAAGGATGTCTTCTGTGTTAATTATTACTCATATGACCGTACAACACTTATAAAGAGTGACATGGTAGTAGAAGGACAGGATTCCGCAGCTCCTGCAGTACCGGACAGGAAAGACTTTGTAACTGATACATCAAGAACGGCATATACATTTCTTGAATGGAGAGATGCCATTACAGATACAGCGGCAGTTCTTAAAGACATAACCGGAAATATGAATGTATATGCTGCATATACAGAAAGCATAACATATACAACAAAGCTTACACTGGAATACTACACTGTTGTAGACCTTGAAAAAGGTGTGTATGATACAGCTCCGTGTGAAACTGTGGTTACGGATTATAATGAAGATATAAAGATGAGCAGTTATATACCGGAAGACATTGTTATCCATATAACTACTGCAGACGGTGAGAAGATACAGACATGGAGTTTTGATAAATGGCTTCCTGATACAGAATACCAGCTTACAGGCAGATTCACCGGAACAGATAATGTAACCATTAAGCTGTATTCAGAGTATAAGCTTGCAGGTGAATCATATGTAAACAAAGAGCCGGAAGACATTGAAGAAGTAGAGGAAACAGAAAAAGCGGAAGAGACGGTTAAGACAGGTGATGACATGACTGCCAGGATGTATATATGGCTTTTTGTGTTATCAGCAGCTTTGACAGGCATAGTGACAACGGTTTCCAGACAGGCTTATGTGCGTAAGAAGTAACTGACGCAATGCGGTAAAAAATGTATAAAAAATCAGAATAAAGCTACACTAATGCGCAAAATATGTTACAATATCATTAAGAGGACAGTGTATATGTGATGGCTTAATTGTGACGGATTCCGTCACAGAAGGTTACACATGCTCATGTGGAGCAACTAAATAACAATTAAATAATTGTGACGGAATCCGTCACATATAATGGGACAAGTTTTAACTTGCATTATAAATAATAAGGAAATCTTTACCGGATATATTCCGGTAGGGGTTTCCTTTTTTGTTGCAAAAAATCAGGAAAGGAAACGGATATGAAAAGTGTAAGAGACCCGCCAGAGTAATAAAGGTAAAAGAGTAACTAACGCACATGTGACGGAATCCGTCACGGAAAGGAACATTATAATGAAAAAGGGAAAGAGGAAAAGACATGCATTGCTTGAAAAAGTAATGTCAGGTCTGATGTCGGCACTTATGATAATAACAACGGTGCTGACATGTATAACCCCTATTACTGCAAAAGCAGAAGGGTCTAATTATACTCTTATAAGTCTTGGAGAAGAAAAATGGTATGATGATGTGTTTTCTGGCTATGATGATTCCATGGGACACTGGAAGACATACCATTTTACTGTACAGGACGATTATGGGAATGAGTATGAGGCTATATGTATTGAACCACATAAGGATACACCAAGGGAGAGTGAAACATTTACAGCAACAACAGAGTATGGAACAGATGATATAGAAGCAAGAGCAATGTTCTGGGCTGTAGGAGCTGGATGGGATGATGAAGACTGGGGTGTGCTTAAAGATTATCCTTATGAATTAAGATGGATTATAGCCCATCACACAATTGCCCTTGCAAACGGACAGGATGACTGGAATACACCTTTAAATGGCAATGGTACATTCTTGGGTGATGGAGAAGGGAAACTTGGCTGGGAATTGTGCCAGGAGCTTCTTAACATAGCATCCAATATAAGTCCTTCATCAGTAGGATACGAGTGCAGTCTTACATATCTTTCAAACGATTCCAGTGATAATCAGAGTCTTGGAATATATAATGATACTCCAGTTAAAGAATTTACCGGAAGTGTAAGATTCCACAAGGAATCAGCAATGCCATCCATATCAGATGGTAACAGCTGCTACAGTCTTGCAGGAGCTGAAATATCCGTATATTCAGATTCAGGCTGTACAGATTTGCTTGATACCCTTACGACAGGAGAGGACGGATATACAGGTTATTACAGCACAACATTCAGGGAAGGTGAAAGTGTAACACTTTACTTTAAGGAAACAAAAGCACCAAAGGGATTCCTTATTAATGATGAGGTTCGTTCAATAACACTTGATTCAGAAGACAGCTACACCGAGACAATAACAGATATGCCGGGTAATGACCCTATATCTCTTGTATTATCAAAAAGAACAGCAGACGGACATGGCTCTGGTAACACAAGACTGGAAGGGGCAGAGTACACGGTTAAGTATTATGATACTTTATCAGACACAGACCCGGCACAGTCAGGAAGTACAGCTAAGTATACATGGGTATTTAAGACGAATGAAAAAGGATTTATTTTATTGTCAGATAATTATTTAGTGTCTGGGTCAGATGGTCTTGTTAGAAATTTTGGAGGCTCATTTACACTGCCAATTGGTACAATAACCATTCAGGAAACAAAATCACCAGAAGGATATCTGCTTAATGATACAGTGTATGTAGCAAAGACTGATATAGTTAACGGAACAGTCAGAACAACCAACCTTCCAACAGATGACAAGGCAGCGCAGGAGACTCCGTATGAAGGAACTATTAGCATCCAGAAATTCTTAGGTGGCAGTAATGCAGTAAAGGCTTCTGAACCTGATGCAGAGTTTCAGATTTATCTTAAATCTGCAGGAAGCTATGATGCATCACCGGAAGATTCAAGACAGACAATCACAACAGATGCCAACGGATATGCAGTAACAAAGCGTCTTCCATATGGTACATACACAATTCATCAGACCAAAGGTAATAACAAGTATTACTTTATTGATGATATTGATGTGACAATCAGTGATAATAATGCCAATTACCATAAGATTCTTGAAAATACTCCGATAGAATTTTATCTTAAGATGGTAAAAAAGGACGCTGATACTGGCAACACAGTAAATGTAGCAGGTGCAACCTTTGAACTGTATGATGAGAACGGCTCGAAGGTATCATTTAAGACAATGACATCAGCCGGAGTACAGACCTTTGACAGCTTCACAACCAATGAAAACGGCTGCGTATATACACTGGAAAAGCTTCTTAAGGGTAACTATACCCTTGTAGAGACTAAAGCACCAGAAGGATATGTACTTGATTCAACTCCGGTATCATTTACGGTATCTGAAAACACATATACAGAAGATGGCGGAACTGAAATTGTTGTGGTTGAAAAGGCAGATAAGGCAGTAACAGGACAGCTTACAGTTACAAAGGTCGGTGAGGTGCTTGATAAGTGGGATGCCGCAACAGCAGACAATGATAATCACTTTGTCTATAAGAAAGCCAATATCCAGGGTGCGTCATTTACCCTTACTGCAAAGGAAGACATAAAGACAGCAGATAATAACGGATATGCTTACAGGGCTGGTGATGTAGTAGCAGAATTTACTACAGGAGCTGACGGAAGCTCTGTAATAGATAACCTTCCATTAGGAAGCTATGTATTAACAGAGACAAAAGCACCTGCAGGCTTTGTTATTGATACAGACCCGGTAGATGTAACATTTACATATGCAGGACAGACAGTGGATATTGTTAAGGATTCCAAGACTGTAGAAGATGAAAGACAGAAGATTGCAGTGGATGCAAACAAGACAGATGCTGCAACAATGAACCCTCTTCTTAATACAGTATTTGCCCTTTATGCAGATGAGGATATTGTTAATCATGACGGCACTGTAATAATTAAGAAGGGTGCAATGATTGAGAGACAGACCACCAATGCATTAGGAAAAGCCGTATTTGTTTCGGACCTTCCATTAGGCCATTACATTGTAAAAGAGATAGATTCTCCTACAGGCTATGGAAACAGGTTTGAATCAAAGACAATAGATGCAGCATATAAGTCACAGACTACAAAGGTGCAGACATTTTCATATTTCTTTGAGGACGACCATACAGAGATTGTAAGAACACAGGCAACAGATACAGCAACAGGCACACATCAGGGTGCTTTGAGTGCTGACAATAAATATGTTGTTTACGATCATGTTGAGTGCGACAATCTTTTTCCGGGAAAGACTTATACACTAAAGGGAGCATTAACAGATAAGGATACCGGAAAGACACTTAAGGATATCAATGGAAATGATGTGACGGATTCCGTCACATTTAAGGCAACAGGAGTAAAGCAGACAGTTACAGTAACATTCAGTTTTGAGGCAGAGCTTGCAGGAAAGACACTTGTGGCATATGAAAACATGTTCCAGGATGGAAAGATGATATATACACATGCAGATATTGATGATACAGAGCAGACAGTGTATTATCCTGAAATCCATACAACAGCAACGGATAAAGCTTCACAGACACATACAGGAACTGTTGATGAGCAGACAACTGTAATAGATAAGGTTGACTATAAGAATCTTATTCCAGGCAGCACATATGAGGTATCAGGTGTCCTTATGAATCAGGAGACAGGTGCAGCACTTCTTGATAAAGATGGAAAAGAGATTACAGCTAAGACAACCTTCAAGGCTGAAAAGGCTTCCGGCAGTGTTGAGCTTGCCTTTACATTTGACAGTACCCTGCTTATTGGGAAATCAGTGGTAGCATTTGAAGAGCTTTATAACGAGAATATCAAGGTTGCTTTCCATACAGATATCAGGGATGAAGGACAGACGGTACATTACCCTGAAATTCATACAACAGCAACAGATGCAGTCACAAAGACACATACTGCAGCACCGGATTCAAAGACAACCATTATAGATAAGGTTGATTATAAGAATCTTGTACCGGGAGAGTCTTATGAAGTATCTGGTATCATTATGGATAAGACCACAGGAGAAGCACTTACCGATAAGAATGGAAATACAATAACATCAAAGACAGCATTTAAGGCAGAAAAAGCAGACGGAAGCATTGATGTGACATTTACATTTGACAGTACACTCCTTGAAGATAAATCTGTTGTAGTATATGAAGACCTTTACAGTGGAAATGTAAAGGTGACTTCACATGCAGATATAACAGATGAAGGACAGACAGTTAATTTTCCTAAGATTCAGACAACAGCAACAGATAAGAATACTTTCACACATACAGGAATGATTGCGGAAAAGACAACCATAACAGATAAGGTTGATTACAGCAATCTTACGATTGGAGAGAAGTATAAATTATCAGGAGTTCTTATGAATCAGGAAACTGGAAAGAAGCTTCTTGATAATAATGGAAAAGAGATTACATCTGAAAAAGAGTTTACAGCAGAAAGCAAAAACGGAAGCATTGATATAGAATTTACATTTGACAGTTCACTGCTTGCCGGAAAGACAACTGTAGTGTTTGAAGACCTTTATAATGAGAATGTCAGAGTTGCTTTCCATACAGACATCAAAGATGAAGGACAGACAGTACATTACCCTGAAATCCATACAACAGCAACAGATGCTGCCACAAAGACACATACTGCAGCTCCTGATGTAAAGACAACCATAACAGATAAGGTTGATTATAAGAATCTTGTAGCCGGAAACAGTTATGAGATTAAAGGTGTTCTTATGGATAAGACGACAGGAAATGAACTTCTTGACAAGGACAAGAAAGAGATAACAGCTACAAAGAAGTTTACTGCTGAAAAGCCGGATGGAACAGTTGAACTTGCTTTTACATTTGACAGTTCATTGCTTACCGATAAATCAGTTGTAGTCTTTGAAGACCTTTATAATGAGAATATCAAGGTTGCTTTCCATACAGACATCAAGGATGAAGGACAGACGGTTAATTTCCCTGAAATCCATACTACAGCGACAGATAAGACTACAGGAACACATACCGGTGTGGTTGATGAAAAGACCACAATAACAGATAAGGTTGATTACAGCAATCTTACTGTTGGAGAAAAGTATAAGGTATCCGGTGTTCTTATGAACCAGGAGACAGGAGAAAAAATTCTTGATAAGGATGGAAATGCGATTACATCTGAAAAGGAATTTACTGCAAAAAGCCGGAACGGAAGCATTGACATTGAATTTACTTTCGACAGCTCACTATTTGCCGGAAAGACAACGGTAGTGTTTGAAGAACTTTTTAATGAAAAAATTAAGGTTGCCTCACATGCTGATATTAAGGATGAAGGACAGAGTGTACATTTCCCTGAGATACACACTACTGCAACTATTGACAGTGCAAAGAGCATTACGGAAAAAGGAAGCGTAATACTTAAGGATGTTGTTGATTATAAGAATCTCATAGCCGGAAAGACATATGAGGTAAAGGGTGTCCTTATGAATCAGGAGACAGGCGAGAAGTTCTTAGATAAGGATGGAAACGAGATTACAGGTTCAGCATCATTTACAGCGCAAAAGGCAGACGGAAGTGTTGATGTAACATTTACATTTGACAGTTCGCTGCTTGCCGGAAATACAATAGTAGTCTTTGAAAATCTGTATGAGAATAATGTCAAAGTTATAGGACATGCAGATATCAATGATGTAAACCAGACTGTTGAGATAGTAAAAACAGGTGATACATCAAATGCATACATATATGCACTGATTGCACTGATATCACTTGCGGTCATGGTAGGTCTTGTAATGGTAAAAAAGAGCAGAAATCATAATTAAAATGTGACAGAATCCGTCACAATATCCTTCATTATAAGGATTAAAATATATCACACATTCATGGCAGGTGCTTAATCGCATCTGCCATTTTTAGAAAGGAGAGCATATGCAGTATCGAAATAATGCAGAAGTTCCGTTTAGTGCATATATCACTAATCTTGGGAAATACACAGAGGGCAGAACGGAAGGTGAGTGGGTGGATTTTCCGACTACTAAAGAAAAGCTTCAGGAAACTATGAAGCGTATCGGAATAGGTGACAAGCGGGCTGATGGAACAGTTTATGAAGAAATATTCATAACAGATTATGACTATAACTTACCGGAGCTGGTACAGCTTAATCTTGGTGAATATGAGAATATCAACCAGCTTAACTATCTGGCAAAGAAGATAGATGAGATAGATGATAACATGCAGAGCCAGTTTCAGGCTGCGGCAGATATATATGGTACAAGCATAGACCAGCTCATTAACCTTACAGATAATCTTGATAAATTTACACTCTATGAGAATGTAAAAAATGATGAAGATTTTGGAATGAAGCTCATTAATGATGATGAGAGGAAAGTTCCTGAATGGCTGCAGGATTATATTGACTATGAAGCATATGGAAGAGACGAAGCAATAAACAGGGGCGGTCTTTATTCTGAATATGGCTACATAGAACAGACATCAGGTATTGAGGAATACTATAAGGGTGTGGCTGATATTCCGGTAGAAGACTTTGTATTACTTCCTGACGATAAGAAAATGGCAGAAAACATAGAGACAATGAAAGATGTGTTATCTGCTACAGATGCGATTCTGTCAGAACAGAAGCAGACTGCAGAAACTAAAAATGTGACGGAAACCGTCACGGATGATATATCGGAGGAAGTGGATGAAGAACTGGAAGAGCCAGATATTGAACATGGAATATGCATGTAGAAAGGAGATGTGCGATGTTTTGTAATAAATGCGGTACAGAAAATCCGGAAGAAGCAATGTTTTGCAGTAACTGTGGTAACAACATGAAGCAGAGAAGCAATTCCGGCATATTAAAGCTGGAAAAAGCAGAAACTAAAAATGTGACGGATTCCGTCACACAGGACAATGATGGCAGTAAGGATGATGGTGTTACTGAAAGCCTTACTCCTGAAATGCTTTCTGAAAACACAAAGGCAAAGGAAGAAAAGCAGCTTGCACAGATAGTTGCCGAAATGAGAGCAGAGAATAAGCAGGCAGTACCTAAGAAGGGCTGGTATATATATTCGTTAATGTCTGCCATTCCGGTAGCCGGCTTTATCTTTTTTGCGGCTAAAAAGCGTGAGAAGAACGAGAATAAGAAAAACTTTGCAAAAGCAGGTTTTGTGATTAATCTGATTCTTTCACTGGTGATTCTTATTACTGCCGGAGTAATCTTATATTTTTCTTTCGGTGGAAAAATCACACTGCCTAAGAAGCATACAGAAAAGATGACAGAGGCAGCGGTGGAAGAGACAAAAGCAGTAGAAAGCAGTGCAGCCCAAACAACATCAGCTAATGCATCATCAGGTACAGCACAGACAAGTCCGGTTAAAAAGACAGAGCCTGTAAAAAGCTATTCTTATGATAAGAACAGCAAAACATTTACATTTGAATTAAACGGCAATACCTTTAAATATCCTGTCAGTGCAGCGGCAATAAAAGACCTTGGATACATATATGTAAGCAATACACTGTCAAGCGAGACAACAACGCTTGATATGTATACGGATGCATATAAGAGTACGATAATGGTTAAATACAACGCCAAGGCGGGAAATACATCTGACTGCTATGCACTTGCTGCAGAACTAAAGGAAGGTTCAACCTTTATGGGGCTGTCTGCTAGAACAGATTATGCTGCATTAAAGGAAGCCTTTAAAAATGCAGACAGGGAGGTACAGACTGATTACAGGTCTGATACAGGAACAGGAATAATACAGTACATGTTCGGTGACAGAAGAATATCAGTAACAATGGATAACGGATATGTCACAGGAGCAACAATAGAGTAATTAAAAGAAACGAGGTAAATCAGTATGAGAAGAGGAATAAGTCCAGTCAAAGTATTAGCATTAATAGGAGTAGTTATCATAGCACTTGTGTTGTGCCTGGTATTATCAAGAGTCATAGTTGGTATCAATCCGGCAGTTTTAAACAGATGGTCTGGAATGATATTTTTCGTTATGTTTATTGTAGTTGCAGGCATAGGAGTATTCCTTGTCGGCAGGTATGTAGGCAGGGACAGATAGGATAACAATAATTAAGATGTGACGGAATCCGTCTCAGGATGTATTAAAGGGTCTGATACCGGAAAGGTACAGGCTCTTTTTTAGTACCGTCAAGCCGTAAGGCAGAAAGGATGATTTTAAATGAAAACACAGAAAATTAAACTTAACGAAACACAGAAGAAGGCAGTACAGTTTTTAATACTGGCTGCACTGGTAAGCGTAATTATATTTGTACCACAGCTAAGGGTTCTTGCAGATGATGGCGCACAGGATGGTGCAGCCATTGTTACAGGAGCATTTAATAATCTTACATCAATCATTACTGCAATACTAAGCTCAATCGGTTCAATAATACTTTTATGGGCGTTCTTTGAAGTGGGAGTATCAATGCAGTCACAGGAAGGAACAATGCAGGCTATGGGATTTAAGCGAGTAGGCGGTGGTCTTGTAATGACACTTGCACCACAGCTTGTAAATGTAATTACCGGATAAAAAAGTGTATTGCTGTTTACGATCGTAAGCAATGCACATATGTTTTACAGAAATAATGCTTAAGAGAGGCAGGTGCTTAGCGGCATCTGCCTCTCTTAGAAAGGAGAACCAATGAACATATTAATAAATCCGGTAGCACTGGCGGCAGCTCCGCAGTGGGTAATTGACCTGTTATCCGGCGGCTCGGTATATGCCATAGCACAGGAATTGTGGAATTTTGTTATGGGAATTGCTTACACGCTCATGGGTAAAAATGTTACTTCATTTACCACTCCGGCAATTAATGCAATTGCACAGGCGCTTGGTCTTGGTGGCAACATTGGCGCATGGGATTATATAAAGAATACGGCATTTCCGTTGTTTCTGTCGATGGGTGCAGTGTTCTTAAATATGTTTACCCTTATAGGTTTCTGCCGTCAGGCAAGCAACCTGAAGGAAGGAATAACAATGGAAGCATGGATAGAACTTTTTATAAAGCTTGTCGTTGCAAATATCCTGATGACAAACTGCCTTGATATAATGCAGGAATTTACCGGCTTTGCAATCACAACAACCAAGGTGCTGCTTCCAAAGGGAGTGCCTACTGTAATAGGCGGTGATTATGATGCCGGATTCAGACTGGCAATGCTGATGCTTGCACCTATATATCTTATCATATCAGGTGTATGCTCAATCACTGTTCTTATTGAGATACTTGGAAGATTCTTAAATCTGTTCATGCTGATGGCTGTTGCTCCTCTTGCGCTTTCTACACTTGCAGGAGGAAGAGGACTTG
>ERZ825384.2292-NODE-2292-length-19764-cov-26.670557_pt1 | contig 19764 bp, 16 predicted proteins | sample MGYA00519931_ERZ825384 | MGnify/ENA primary metagenome ERZ825384 (study PRJEB31778, sample SAMEA3449200) | human gut metagenome | biome: human gut; feature: human-associated habitat; material: faeces | place: United Kingdom | collected 2010/2012 ...
GCAGACGACGGCCACGCTTGGTGTCCTTCTTGGTCAGGATGTGGCTCTTGAACGCATGAGCTCTCTTGACCTTGCCGGATTTCGTCAGGTTGAAGCGCTTCTTTGCGCCGCTGTGGGTCTTCAGTTTAGGCATAATATTACTCCTTCCAAAATGATGCTTTGGGAAAACGCGGTTACTTGCCGGCCTTGGGGGACAGGAAGATGGACATGTTCCGTCCCTCCAGCTTGGCGGCCTTGTCGAGGGTAGCCACTTCGGTGCACAGGTCTGCAAACTTATTGAGAAGATCGCGGCCGATGTCGGTGTGCGCCATCTCACGGCCGCGGAAGCGGACGGATACCTTGACGCGGTTGCCGTCGGACAGGAACTTCTGGGCGTTCTTCAGCTTGGTGTTGAAATCGCCCACGTCGATGCCCGGGGACATCCGGATCTCCTTGATCTCCACCACGTGCTGGTTCTTTCTGGCTTCCTTCTCGCGCTTGCTCTGCTCGAATTTGTACTTGCCGTAATTCATCAGCTTGCACACAGGGGGCGTCGCCTGCGGGGAGATCTTTACCAGATCCAGCCCGTGCTCCTCCGCGATGCGCAGGGCTTCTTCACCGGACACAATGCCCATCTGCTCTCCGCCTTCGCCGATCAAACGGATCTCCTTGTCGTTGATCTCTTCATTCAGTTGATGCTGTACCTTGCTAATACCGAAGCACCTCCAATCCAAAATAAAAACGCGGACGCTCCGGGCATCCGCGAAACAACACAAACAGCCCTTTCGGGCGCTTGTATGACGCTGTTGACCTCTTTGCCGTTGCTGGAGGTGAGGCGGATGCACCGACCTTCTTTGTTTTCTCGGACATTTTATACTATCCCGGCGTGTTTGTCAACGGCTTTTTCCAGAATTTTTTTACATATTTTCTGCGGCGGCGGTGAAACTATGGTTGTACCTGAGGTACAAAGGGTACAGAAAATGGAGGTATATCTCATGGATAACACGAAGAACACCAAAAACACCAAGAACACCAACACGGAAAACACCGAGAACACCAACACCAAGAATACCAAGAACGCCAAGAACTGCAAGTAACTTCTTCATGTCTTCGTATAAAGGGAGGGGCCGGACGGCCCCTCCCTTTATATCCATCAATGCTCCGTCTTGCCCAGATACTCCTCCAGTGTGATATCCCGGTTGAAGATCTCCTGTGCCGCGTCCTTGCCCACATAGCGGTAGTGCCACGGCTCATAGATGATACCGGTGATATCGGTCTTTCCGTTGGGGTAGCGGTGGATGAAGCCGTACCGCCAGGAATTGGCCATGAGCCACTTCTGGGTCTCCGTGCTCTCCTGAGCAGAGGTCAGGTCCTGCATATTGGCGTCCACCAGGTCCACCGCCAGGCCCAGCTGATGCTCGCTGGTGCCGGGGATGGCCACGGCCTTGGCCGCCTCGGTTTTGGCCTCCTCTTCACTCATGCCGCTGCTGATGAGCCGCTGCACCTTGTTGTCGTACAGGCTCTGCTGCGTTTCCTGCGTGCGGTAACTGGAGCAGTTGACCGGGCTGTAGCCCGCCGCCTTGCAGGCGTTGATCATCTCCATATACGCCTCATAGCAGCGGCTGTCCACCCGGTGGCCGTCATCCAGTGTCACCAGGTCCACCGTCCAGTCATCGGGCAGGGGGTTCCAGGGGTTCACCAGTGTCAGCAGCTCGTCGTCCACGATGACGTTATCCGGTGTCGTAGTGTCGCCTACATTGTCCACGGGCTGATTCGTGTTCTGGGCGTCGTCCGCCGGAGCATCGTCCTTTTTGCAGCCCTTGATGATGAATATCGCACCCACGATGATGCCGGCCAGCAACACGGCGGCGATGATGCGGTTCCGCATGGCCTCCCGGTAGCGCTTCTGCCGGCGGCGTTCTCTTTCGTAATCCATTCTGTTACCTCAATTCCTCGGGGTATACCCCCGTCTCGTGCAGTTTGATAAGCTCCCGTGCCACACGGGCCCGGTCCTCGTGATACGTCATGCCGAACCAGCGGTCCGCCGACTTCAGCACGCTGACGCGCAGCTCTCCCGCCGCCAGCAGGTCGCCCACCATGGTGGGCAGCAGGCACTCGGCCTTCACCGACTGCCCCGCCTCGCTGCGGAGGAAGTCGTGGAAATACGTCTCCAACGCGTCGAAGACGGAAGGGGCAAAGCCCCAGAAGTTCATGGACACCACCGTGTCGCCGTCCAGCACCGCTCCGGTATCCTCGTCCCGGATGACGCCGTCCTGCAGCAGGGCGATCTTCAGCGTCTCGCGGATGTCGCTGAGATACCCGTCCTTCACATGGCACACACCCCGGGACACGGTGCCATGGGCAGTGACGGTGTTCTTCAGCAGATAGCCCACCATGGCGGCCGCGCCCGTCTCCGGCAGGCGCTGCAGCTCCGCATATATGGTGCGGTAAGCGTCCGCGCCGTAGAAATCGTCGGCGTTGATGACGCAGAAGGGCTCGTGTACGATATCGCGGGTACACAGCACCGCGTGGGCCGTGCCGAAGGGCTTTGTCCGCCCCGCCGGCTTTGTATACCACGCCGGCAGTGTCGTGTCGTCCTGATAGGCGTAACAAACCTCCACGGGCCGCCCGTCCGCCGTGTGCAGCCGGGACGCCATATTGCCGCACAGGCGCTCCATCAGCTCCCGCATATCCGGCTTGATGATGAACACGACCTTGTCAAAGCCCGCCCGCACCGCGTCGTACACACCGTACTCCATCAGTATCTCTCCGTGGGGCCCCACGCCGTCGGTCTGCTTGCTGCCGCCGTAGCGGGAACCGATCCCCGCCGCCATGATGACCAGCGCTGCGTGCATAGTCTTTCCTCCTTGATTTTTCATAGCTACCATCATACCACGGATGGCAAAAAAAACAAGCGCATTTCAAGCGTCTTAATAGAAAGTTAAGGCATTTGGCAGAAAATACCCGGGAACTACTGGATTTTTCCTTTTCCGCCGTGTATAATGATTTTTTGCGGCCAGCTGCCGCGTGAGATGAGAGAAATAGAGTCATAAGGAGAGAACCGCCATGTCCGCCACGCAAAAAGTCATGGGCCATGTGTACGCCATTTTCACCATTCTGGTGTGGGGCAGCTGCTTCGTGCTGACCAAGCAGATGCTCACCGCCTATACCGCTATCCAGATCATCCCCCTGCGGATGGGCCTGGCCTATATCACGCTGTGGGCGCTGCGGCCCAAGACTCTGAAGCTCCCCTGGAAGGACGAGCTGATGTTCATCCTCATCGGCGTTACCGGCGGCAGCTTCTACTTCTTCCTGCAGAATACAGCGCTGACCTACACCTTCGCCGCCAATGTCAGCATCATCATCGCCCTGTCCCCTATCCTGACGGTCATTTTGGCCCAGCTGTTCTCCCGCAATGGCGAGCGCCTGGGCAAGTTCGTGTACATCGGCGCGGTCATCGCCATCGCCGGTGTGGTGCTGGTGGTGCTCAACGGCCAGCTGACCTTCCACCTGAACCCTCTGGGCGATCTGATCGCCCTGGCCGCCGCCCTTATGTGGGCCGTGTACTCCATCCTTATCAAGAAATACACCGAGCAGTACGACAACTTCCTGGTCACCCGCCGCGTCATGCTGTGGGCCTTCATCACCGCTGTGCCGCTGATGCTGCTGACGGACGGTATGCCCGACCTGCACCCTCTGTTCACCCAGACCAACGTCCTGCTGAGCTGGCTGTTCCTGGGCGTGTTCGGCAACGCCGTGTGCTTCGCCATCTGGAACATCGCCTTCCAGCGGCTGGGCGTGGTCATCACCAACAACTATCTGTACGCCTCCCCCTTCGTGACGCTGGTGGTGGGCTACCTGCTGCTGGACGAGCAGATCACGGTGATGAGCGTCATCGGTGCGGTGCTGATCACCGTGGGCGTCATCGTGGCACTGAAGAAGCCCAAGGAGCGCACTTGACCTCTATATGAAAAAGTTGTGTGCCGCTGTGCGGCACACAACTTTTTTCTTGCTATTTTTTCCCGTTTTTAGTATACTTACAGTAGGTACAACACCGTAAAGGAGGGCTCCCCATGCGACAGATATGTACATCCCGCAAGGTCTGGCTTCCCATTCTGCTGCTGTTCACCGCCGTATTCATTTTCGCCTGCTGGGACAGGGGCGTGTCCATCGACTTCGACGGCACCGGCCTGTACCTTGCCAGCCCGCTCGATTCTGCCATCGAGGCCGTTCCCGTTTCCTTCCACGGCCAGCTACGCAAGAACGTTTACACCGGCAGCTGCGACATACCCGGTGTACTCCAGTGTGACGACCTCTGCGTCGTCTTCCGCGGCGACGAGAGCACCGATGTCTACTGCCGCGACCAAGCCTACTCCGAACCCACGCCCATCCACAGCATCACCCTTGACCGGACACAGCGCTACGCCGAGATCCGCTTGTGGAGCGAATATACCGTGGAGGGCGACCGCGTCCTCGCCACCTTTGACCCGCTCATGCACCCCACCCTCACCGTCACCGAGTGAGACAGTCCCCCATAACGCACCGCATCCCCCGGCACACGCCGGGGGATGCGCTTTTTCTGTTGTTCATCTTTTCCCCAGCCGGCTGAACCACCAGAAGGTCAGCGGCCAGACACACCCGGCGAACAGCACCACCAGCAGGTAGCGGATGCTCCCGGCGATGGCGGCGTTGCCGCCCAGCAGGGCGATCAGCGGGGCTTTCAGCCCGGAGCGTATCGCCAGCAGACAGCCAAAGCCCACTGCCAGCTTGATGAGCTGCGCCCACCACACCGCCTGTGTCTCGAACCGTATGTGCTTCCGGTCAGCAATGTTGGATACCAGCATGCCCACTGTGGCGCCCAGCAGCTTCCAGCCGTTCTCCAAAGCACTGAGGTAGTTGGCGGTGTCCTCGGCAGCGGCACCGGTGTCCCCCCGCAGGTACAGATACCCCACGAAGGCCCCGCTGCACACCACCATAGCCAGTATGGTGTACGTCAGCACCACCGGCCGCCGGTCGGCCTCCTCCATCAGCGGATAGACCCCCAGCACCAGCACCGCGGCGATAGCGAACGACACGCCCACATCCAGCGGCGTGTGGACACCCAGATACATCCGGCTGAACGCGATGAGCACCGTCAGCACGACCAGCACCACCCGCAGCCAGCCGCGGCGAGTATACCGGGCGATGCCGCCATAGGTGGCCACGGCGTTCTGTGTGTGACCGCTGGGGAAGGAATACCCCGTGGCCTCCGCCCGGGCAGACTCCACAATGGTGAAATCCGGGTCCTTTATCCACGGCCGGGGCACGCAGCAGAGTATTTTCAGGAATTGATTGATGACCGTGCCAAAGAAGCCCACGATCATCAGGTAATAGCCCTCGCGCTTGCTGACGCACCAGAACGCCGTCACGGCGATGACCATAAAAAACAGCTCGCCGCCCAGCAGCGTGATGACCGACATGATCTTATCCAGCGCAGGCGTGCGGATGCTCTCCAGCGCGTACAAAACTCCCATAAAGTCTCCCTCCTTTATGTTCTTCCGCTATTCTACTACACTTTTCTCCGCCGTGCAAGTGCAAGCGTTGACTGCCCCGCGGCAGCGTGCTATACTGTGGAAAAATGCAAGGAGGCCCCGCCATGAAGCCTGAAGAGCTGCTCTCCGTCCTGCACACCGCCAACCGTCTGAAGGACACCACCCGCCACTGCTGGACGCCTGGGAACCGCCACGAGAGCGTGGCCGACCACAGCTGGCGGCTGGCGCTGACGGCCTTCTTCCTCCGGGACGAGTTCCCGGATACGGATATGGACAAGGTCATTAAAATGTGCCTGATCCACGACCTGGGTGAGTGCTTTACCGGCGACATCCCCAGCTTTCTGAAAACCGACGCCGACACAGCGAAGGAGGACGCCCTCCTGATCCAATGGGTGGAGACGCTGCCCCAGCCTTACCGCACGGAGATGGCCGCCCTGTACGCGGAGATGGACGCGCTGGAGACGCCGGAGGCCAAGCTCTATAAGGCGCTGGACAAGCTGGAGGCCGTCATCGCCCACAACGAGTCCCCCATCTCCTCCTGGCTGCCCCGGGAGTACGACCTGAACCTGACCTACGCCGACGAACACGTGGCATTCTCCCCGTACCTCACGGCGCTTCGCGCCGCCATCCGGCGGGAGACGGAGGCAAAGATAGAAAAAGGCGAATAAAAAGCTTCCCGGCATTTGCCGGGAAGCTTTTTATTCACCCACTGCCGCCAGCAGCGCATCGGACAGCCTCGCGTACTCCTCCAGGCCCAGGGCCTCGCCCCGCACGGTGGGGGACAGGCCGCAGCCGGCGACGATGGCCGCCAGCTGCTCCTTAGGCAGCTGCCAGCCGGTCTGCAGGCTGTTCACCAGCGTCTTGCGCCGCAGGGCAAAGCCCGCGCGCACCGTCCGCCAGAAGGCCTCCTCGCTCCGCACCTGTACCGGCGGGGCCTTTCTTGTAACGCAGCGCACCACGGCGGATGTCACCTTGGGCGGCGGCATGAAGCAGCTGTTGGGCACCTCGAACAGCAGTTCCGGCACGGTGTAGTACTGCATCAGCAGGGAAAACGCGCCGTAATCCGCCGTGCCCGGCTTCGCGCAGATCCGCAGGGCTACCTCTTTTTGAATGAGCACCGTCAGCTGCCGGAAACACCCGGCCCGGACACAGGCCGTGAGAAACGGTGTGGTGATGTTGTAGGGCAGGTTGGCGCACAGCACCGCCGGCAAGCCCGGAAACTTCTCCGCCGTCACCGCCGCCAGGTCCAGCGCCATCACGTCGCCCTCGATCAGGGTGAAGTTATCATAGTCCGCCATAGTCTCCGCCAGCACCGGCGGCAGGCGCTTGTCCAGCTCCACCGAAACTACCTTTTCCGCCCGCCGGGCCAGCTGCACCGTCAGTGCGCCGATGCCGGGGCCTACCTCCAGCACGCCGCAGCCGGGAACGCAGCCCGCCGCGGCGATATCCTCCGCCACGTCACCCCGGATGAGAAAGTTCTGTCCCAGCGCCTTGGCAAAGTGAAAGCCGTGCCGCGCCAGCAGTGCCTGTATATCGTTCCGATCGCACAGATCCATCGTGTTTCTCCTTCACTGCATACTGCCGCCATTGTACCACCTTTTCCCCACCCGCGCAACGAAAAGCCGGAAAAAGTTTGTCTTTCTCCGTGCCGCGTCCCCTAAAACTTGACAAAATTGGAAGATAGTGCTATACTCCACGGGTATTGCTAATCGGTAACAAAAGTTACAAATTGTTTCAATTTTTATTGTCCGCCCTGTTTGAACACCTCCCGGGGCGGCTATACTGCGAGGTACTATGGAACAAACAGTCGTCACACAACCGAAGCGCTTGCAGCCGAAAAAGCCGCGGCGCCGCATCACGCCGACCACGGTGTGCCAGGCAATCCACGATGTGCCCTACATCGTGGCTCGGGCCCTGATCCGCGCCGTGCGCGCAGTGGGCCACTGCTTTGCCTGGACCTGGGACGCCATCGCTTCCGACGTCAGGGCCAACTGGCGCGCCTTCTGCTGCGGACGGCTGGTGACCGGCTGCCGTGACGCCCTGCGTTCCCCGGCCCTGCGGGAGGTGCACCACATCATGCGCGATCATCCCTCTATCCGCGCCATCACCATGATCGCCGCCACGGCGGTGATCTTCGCCGCCGCCGTTATGGCGGAGCCGGTACGCACCATGGACGCCATCTGCATCGTGGTGGACGGCGACGGTCCCCACGTACTGGACGAGCGCAGCGAGGAGCGCACCTATGACGACCTGCTGCTGCGCCGCAGCCTGGGCGACAAGTCCATGCAGCTGCTGCTGGAGCCGGGCCGCACCGTCACCATCACCCACGGCGACGACACACACACCCTCACCACCGAGGCCGAGCGCCTGTCCTCCCTGCTGCGGCGCAGCGGCATCCGTCTGGGTGAGGACGAGATGGTGGAGCTGAATGTCGCCGGCGAGGACCCCGCCATCCGCATCAGCGATACGCTGACCTACCAGCACTATGTCACTGTGGAGACGGACTACAAGATCCTTCGCTCACCGGACCCCCTGATGGACAAGGGCACCGAGGAGATCATCCGCAAGGGTATCCCCGGCCAGATCGTGGAGACGTATGAGGACACTGTGGTCAGCGGTGAGGTAGTATCTACCAAGTATATCGGTGCCAGCCACGACACCTCACACGCGGAGCTGGTGCGCTACGGCACCCGCGTCTACGAGGTGGAGGAGGGCGACACCATCGAAAAAGACTTCCCCAACGAGGTGGGCGAGGGCGGCTACCTGCTGTTCGCCTCCGGCGACACCATGACCTATAACAAGGTGATGCTCTGCTCCTCCACCGCCTACTACAGCGGCGGCGACGGCGGCGCGGCCTGGACCACGGCGGTGGGTGCCGCGGTGGGCGTGGGCACCGTGGCCGTAGACCCCAAGGTGATCCCCTACTACACCAAAATGTTCATCCAGACCACCAACGGCCGCCGTGTCTACGGCATGGGCACCGCCCTGGACTGCGGCGGCGCCATCAAGGGCAACATCGTGGACCTGTGGTTCCCCACCAAGGCGGACTGCTACTCCTGGGGCCGTCGAAACGTCACCGTGTATATTCTGGATAAAAAGGCAAGCTAAGAGCATGGCCCCGGCGGGGCCATGCTCTTTCTTTACCCGCAGCCCCCGGTGTGAGCCGGGGGCTGCTTTTTTATTCTCCGTAGTGCACGTGCAGCAGCGCGTGACACTTTTCCTCGCCGTACTCCCTGAGTAAAGACGTGACGATGGGGTTTTTCTCCGCCCGCTTGAACATAGCGGAGGCATCGGCGGCATACAGTCCCTCGCCCCGCTTCTTCTTCACGTTGCTCAGCCCATAGGGCTGTCCCGCGCCGCCCACGCAGCCGCTCTGACAGGTCATGACCTCTATCAGGTGGTAGAAGCACTTGCCCGCTTCGATATCCGCGATCAGCTCCTTGGCGTGGATCAGCCCGTTGACCACGGCGATACGCAGCTCCTGCCCGTCCACGTTCAGTTCCACATGGCGGATGGATCCGTCTCCCCGCAGATCGGTGACACGGACGGCCCGCAGCGCATTCTTGCTCTTGTCCGGCAGGCAGTGACGCACCACCGCCTCGGCCACACCGCCGGTGACGCCGTAGATCACCGCCGCGCCGCTGCCCAAACCGAAGGGCAGGTCCGGGGACTCCAGCTCCAGCTCGTCCAGCTGCACGCCCGTCTCACGCATCATGTCCACCAGCTCCCGGGTAGTCAGCACCAGATCCACATCCGGCCGACCGTTATGGACGAACTCCGGCCGCGCCGCCTCCATCTTCTTGGCAGTGCAGGGCATAATGGCGATGTTGTAGGTCGTCCGCCCGTCGGCGGCGTCTTTTTCGGCGTATTTGTCACGGATGACCGCCGCGAACATCTCCATGGGCGATTTGCAGGTGGAGATATGCTTCAGATACTTGGGGTCGTTGAACTCCAGATACCGCACCCAGGCGGGACAGCAGCTGGTGAACATGGGGAACGGCCCGCCGTTTTTCAGCCGCTGCAAAAACTCCTCCGCCTCCAGTATGGTGGTCATATCCGCGCCGAAGTTGGTGTCGTACACCTCGTCCACACCCATGAGCTTCAGCGCCGTGGTCATCTTGTCAATGACGTTCACGCCTGCCGGAATGCCAAAGGCCTCACCCACCGCCACACGGACGGCCGGCGCGATCTGCACCACCACACGCTTCTTCAGGTCATGGATGGCCGCCCACGCGGTGCCGATCTGATCGTTAACGGTGATAGCACCAGTGGTGCACACGGCGGCGCACTGGCCGCAGCCCACGCACTTCGTCTCGCCCAGCTTTTTGTCAAAGGCCGGCATCACCTGCAGCTCGCTGCCCCGGAAGGCAAAGTTCAGAATGCCCTGGCCCTGCAGCTCCTCGCACACCCGCACGCAGTCGCCGCACAGGATGCACTTGTTGGGGTCCCGGAACACCGCGTAGCTGGTGTAATCCTTCTCGTACCGGGGCTTATTGTTGGGGAAACGGATATGCCGCACGCCAAAGCGCTGGGCCAGCTCCTGCAATCGGCAGTTGCCGCTTTTGGCACAGGTAGTGCAGGAGCAATCATGGGCCGCCAGCAGCAGCTCCAGTATCATCCGCCGGTGCCTCAGCAGCCGGGCGGTGTTGGTCCTGATCTCCATGCCGTCCCGGGGCTCCATGGAGCAGGAGGCGTCGATCTTCCCGGTCTTTACGTCCTCCACGATGCACATACGGCACGCGCCGTGAACGGACAGGTCGGAGTAATAGCAGAACGTGGGGATGTCGATACCCGCCTTGCGGATGACCGCCAGCACGTTGCGCTCGCCGTCAAAGGGCACCCGCTGCCCGTCGATGACCATAATTCCCTTTGCCATGGCTCACTCCTCCTCAATGGCGTCGATCGCGCCGAAGGGGCACGCGCCCCAGCAAGCGCCGCAGTGGATGCACTTCTCGTTGTCAATGACGTAGGGCATACGGGGCTGCCCGGAGATGGCCTCCATGGGACAGTTCCGCGCGCACTTGCCGCAGCCCTTGCACAGCTCCGGCTTGATCTCCAACCGGCGTTTGCGCCCGTTGCAGATGGGACAGTGGTGATCCACCACATGGCGCAGATAATCCTGCCGGAAGTTCCGCAGGGTGGACATCACCGGCTTGCAGGCCGTCTGCCCCAGGCCGCACAGGGCCGTGTCCGTGATGGTATCGCTAAGAGACGCCAGCAGGTCCAGATCGGCCAGACTCCCCTCGTTATTGATGATGCGTTCCAGCGTCTCCAGCATACGCTTTGTGCCCTCCCGGCAGGGGGTGCACTTACCGCAGCTCTCGTTCTGGGTAAAGTGCATAAAGAACCGTGCCACCTCCACCATGCAGGTGTCCTCGTCCATGACCACCAGGCCGCCGGAGCCGATAATGGCCCCCAGCTTTTTCAGCGAGTCGAAGTCCATAGGGTAGTCCAGATGCTCCTCGGTCAGACATCCGCCGGAAGGCCCGCCGATCTGCACGGCCTTGAACTTCTTGCCGTCCGGGATACCGCCGCCGATGTCGAAGATGATCTCCCGCAGGGTGGCGCCCATAGGCACCTCCACCAGTCCTGTGTTCACCACGTTGCCCGTCAGGGCGAAGGTCTTGGTGCCGGCGCTGCCCTCGGTGCCGATGCCCCGATACCACGCCGCGCCCTTGTTGATGATGCCCGGCACGTTGGCGAACGTCTCCACATTGTTCAGCACCGTGGGCTTTCCCCACAATCCCTGGTCTACCGTCCGGGGCGGCTTTACCCGGGGCATACCCCGCTTGCCCTCGATGGAGGCGGTCAGGGCGCTGCCCTCACCGCAGACGAAGGCGCCGGCGCCGCGGTTGATGTGGATATGGAAGCTGAACCCGCTGCCCATGATGTCGTCGCCCAGCAGTCCGGCCGCCGCAGCCTTGTCGATGGCCACCTGCAAACGCTTCACCGCCAGCGGATACTCGGCGCGGACGTAGATATAGCCCTCCGTGGCCCCGGTGGCTGCGCCGGCGATCATCATGCCCTCCAGCACGGAATGGGGATCGCCCTCCATGATGGAGCGGTCCATGAAAGCGCCCGGGTCACCCTCGTCGCCGTTGCAGACGATGTACTTCACCGGTTCCTCTATGTGCCGGCGCACACTCTCCCACTTGTGTCCGGCGGGAAACCCGCCGCCGCCCCGGCCCCGCAGACCGGAGTCGGAGATCTCCCTGCAGATCGCCGCGCCATCCATGTCGAACAGCGCCTTTTCAAAGGCGCTGTACCCGCCCTTGGCAATGTATTCCTCCAGATTTTCCGCGTCACTGGCGCCGCAGCTGGCCAGCACCACCCGGTGCTGCTTCTTGTAAAAGGGGATATCCTCCTGCCGGGGATAGGACACGCCGTCCTGGTGATAGGTCAGCCGTTCGATGACCTCGCCGCCCAGCAGCGTTCTCTCCACGATCTCGCGGCAATCCTCCGGCTTCACGCGGACATACATCACACCCAGCGGCTCGATATGCACCAGCGGTCCCATCTCGCAGAAGCCGTGGCAGCCACTCATCTTGATGTGCAGGCTCTTCTCCGCGTCGCCGTGGTGGGTCAGGCCCACATACACCTGCAGTCCCCGCTGGGCGCACTCCTCCCGCAGGTTCTCATACACCTTCATGGACCCGCTGGCGATACAGCCTGTACCGGCACAGATCAGCACGTTCAGGGATGATCTGCTCCGTTCCAGCGCCTCCGCCGCCTGTTCGTGCATGGCGCGGAAGCCCTCCCGTGTCAGCTTGCTCATTCCGCCGCCTCCTTTCCGCAAATGGCCTCCAACTCCGCCAGCGCCGTCTCCGGCGTCATCTTGGCGTACACCTCGCCGTCAACCGTCATCACCGGCGCCAGACCGCAGGCGCCCAGACAGGCCACCGTCTCCAGCGTAAATACGCCGTCGGCGCTGGTCCTGCGCTTGCCGTCCAGCTTCAGGTACTCATAGATCGCGTCGTAGATAGGCCCGGACTTCCGCACATGACAGGCTGTGCCGTCACAGACCTTGATGATGTGCTTTCCTTTGGGTTCCAGCGAGAAATTCTCATAAAACGTGGCCACGCTGTACACCCGTGAGACGCTGATGTGCAGCATATCCGCCACCAGCTCCATATTCTCCTGGCTCAGGTAGTTCTCCGACGCCTGTATCTCCTGCAAAATGGCGATGAGCTTCGCGCTGTCGCAGTCATGGGCCCGGACGATGGCCACCGTTTTCTCCTGTTCCGATCTCATGCTCTCTCCTCCTAAAACGTGTTGAACGCCGTGTCGCTTAGCCTGTTAATTTTCTAACACTCCACCCGTACTGTACCATAGGCCCGCCCGCCTTGCAACAGCAAAAGAGGGGAAATTCTCGCCGTGCGAACTTTTCTCCACCCTGCACAAAAACGTCCCCGCTTTTTTGCCTTAAACGGCAAAAAGCAAGGGGGCATAACTTTTTTTCATGGCTTCGACAGCATAAGTGCCCCCCCAGGTCCATGGGCCTGCGGGGGGCACTCTCTGTTTACATGATACCGGACTTTTCCTTGCTGGCAGCGATAGCCGCGTTCAGTCTTCGGGCCGGGTAATATACCAGCAGGCCGAACACCGTGAACAGCGCGCACATGCCCAGCAGCACCAGCGCGCAGCGCAGGTATGTGTCGCCGTACATACCGCCCACCGTCTCCCGGATCATATCCATGCCGTAGTGGAAGGGCATGAAGGGATACAGTGTCTGGAACAGCTGCGGCAGCACGTGCACTGGGTACGAACCGCCGGACCCGGCCACCTGAATGACCATGATAACGACCGACAGCGCCATACCCACGTTGTCCAGGGCATACACCAGCGCGTAGTTCATACTGGCGAAGTTCAGCGAGCACAGGCAGCAGGCCAGCACGAACAGCGCCGGCTCCGCCGTCTCCATCCCCACGAAGTACAGGCACCCGAAGGCCGTCACCAGCGCCTGGGCCATGGCCATCAGGAAGAAGGTGGCGAACCGCCCGAAATACCTCTCCACGGCCCGGCACCCGGCAAACTCCGGCTGGGTCACCGGTACCTTCAGCATCACGGCGGTCAGCAGGCTGCCCACAAACAGCGCCAGCATGACGTAGTAGGGCGACATGGCCGCGCCGTAGTCCTTGATCTCATAGATGATCTCCGTGTTCAGCTGCACCGGCGAGCTGAGGTAGTCCGCCATGCTTTCGGCATCGCTGCTCTCCATCAGCTCCGTAAAGCGCTTGAAGGCTTCGCTCTCCGTTACCCGGCGCACATCGTCCTCGATGTCCGCCAGATACGTCTCCACCGTGTTGGCCAGGGTAATGCCCGCGTCCAGCGTAGGCTGTACGGTGGTCATGGCGTCGGCGTAGCTGTTCAGCGTGCCGGACACCTCCCCCAGGCTGCCGCCCACGGCTCCCAGCAGCTGCTGGACGGACCGCAGCGTGGTCTGGGCCTGTGCCCCGGTGGTGTGCAGGTATTCGTTGACCTCCTTATTGGTCTGCACCGCCGCCGCCAGCAGTTCCTGCCGCACCTGATGCAGCATATCCAGCACCGGTCCCTGCAGGGCCGACGGCTCCAGCGTATCCACCAGTGCGTCCAGCGCCTCCAGATCGGCGATGGCCGTCTCCAGCTGCGCCTTCACGGCCTCGTCCTCAGCGGCCACCAGCTGGTCCTCCAGCGCGTCGATGGCCGCCTGGATCTTCCGGTGCAGATCCGCCTTCAGCGCTTCGTCGGCGGCAGAGGTATCCATACTCCGCAGGGCATCCTCGATGTCGCCCAGTACCTTATCCGTGTTGTTCAGCACCGTCAGCAGGTCGCTGTACGCCGTGTCCGCCGCGCTCAGGCCCGTGCTGATAAGCTGCACCGTGCTGCCCGCCGCCGCATCGGCATCCTCCACCGTTCCCCGTGCGTCCGCGATGGTCACGGACGCCGCGGTCAGCAGCCCGTCCGCCCCGTTCATCACGTCCTTCAGCGACAGCAGCACCTTCTGCAGCTGCGCCATCTCCTGCCGCGCACCGGTCAGCTTATCCATAATGCCGTCCGCCAGCGCCTCCGAGTCCAGCCCCATGGCCTTGAACACGGAGCCCGCCGTGGTCAGCGCCTCGGCAGCCTTGCCGATGACCGTGGTGTTGATCTGCTCCTGCACGGCGGTCTTGGCCTTGCTGGTGATCTTGGGAGCGATGGCGTTCTTCTTCTCGTTCTCGTAATACTGTATCTGCGGGTGGCGCAGATCGCCGGACAGGATGCTCACAAAATCCTCGGTAAATTCCTCCGGCACGATCAGCGCCGCGTAGTAGTCGCCGGACTCCACCCCGTCCAGGGCCTCCGCCCGGCTGTCCACAAACACCCAGCCCATCTGGTCGTTGCTCTCCAGTCCCTGCAGCACCAGCGCGCCGATGTTCACCTCCAGACCCAGCACCTCGCAGCCCGCGTCCTCACTGGCCACCGCCACGCTGATACGGCTGGTGGACGCCGTGCCGTAGGGGTCCCAGTTGGACAGGATGTTGAACCAGGCGTACAGACACGGCACCAGGCACAACCCCAGCAGCACCACCACCGCCACCACACTGGCCGTCAGCCGCCGCCAGTCGGCGCGAAAGATATTCCAGATGTTCTTCATCGGTCCACCTGCCCTTCCCGGCTCTCCGCCGCACCGCGCCGCAGGTCATCGGACAGCCCCTGTATCGCCCGGGTCAGCGCGTCCAGATCGGACGCCAGCTTCTCCGGGTCGTCCAGCAGCCGTTCCAGCACCCGCGCGCCGCTGTATACCGGCGCGGCAGGCGTCGGCGCGTTGTCTGCCTGCGGCGCTCCGCCGTGCACCTCCCGCAGTATCTCGTCCACGGAATATGCCTCCGGCTCCGGCGCTGTCGGTGCCTTTGTGACCGGTGTCTCCGGCACAGGCTCCGCGGATATGTCCTCCGCTGCCGCAGCCGTCTCCTCCGGCACAGGCTCCGTCTCCGGCGTCTCCTGTTCCTCCCGGGCGCCGTGGCGCAGCAGCAGACCCATCCGTGGCACCTTGGGCAGCTCCGGCAGCTCCAGCAGTGTGCCCAGGCTCTCCTGCTCCATCTGGGTGATGTTCTCCAGCTTCTTTTGCAGCTCATAGTCCGCGTACTCCACAGCGATCAGATATGCCGCCACTGCGAACATGGACAGTATCCACAGCATCAGGGTGAACACCTTGTTCCCCCCCGCCAGAAACATCAGCAGCATCAGACCCAGCGTCACCGCCAGCAGCATCCGCATACCGACGCGTATCCGCCGCCGGTTGTTCCGGTGCAGGGTGCTGACCTCCTCCAGCAGGCGGTCATACAACTCCTGATAGTCCCGTTCTTTTGTCATCGGTCAACACCTCCTTTCACAGCAGCTCCGTCTCCTCCAGCTTCTCCTCCATAAAGCGGTTCAGTCCCATGAAGGGCCGCCGCACCAGCAGGCCGATCAGCAGCGCCGCCGCGGCGAACAGCAGCAGGAAGCCGATCTGCTGCCAGTAGTAATTCCCGTACATCCCACAGATGCACTCGCGCATAGCGTCGATGGCATAGGGGAAGGGGAAGAAGCGATAGATCTTCTGGTAAATGGCCGGCAGCAGCTCGATGGGGAACGTGCCGGAGGAGCCTGCGATCTGCATGACCATGATGACCACCACCACGGCCTTGCCCACATCTCCGAAGGCGATGGCAAGGGAGTAGATCAGCAGGCTGAAGGTAAAGGCCGTCAGGGATGCCGTCAGATACAGGAGGCCCGGGTGCAGGCATTGGATCTTCAGCAGATACAGGTCGCCGGTGACGATCACCGCCGCCTGTATCTGACTGAGCAGGAAGAAGAACAGGTAGCGGCCGAAGTACAGCTCCGCCGGTCTGGGGTCGATGAGGCCCTCGGTGCGGGCGTGTATCTTCACCAGAGACGAGAGGATGACGCCGCCCACCCAGATGGCCAGCGTGGTATAGAACGGCGCCATGGCGGAGCCGTAGTTTTCAATGGGATAGACCTTGTTGACGGTGGTCTGTACCATCTCCGGGAAATAGCGACTGTACGCCGCAGGATCGCCGCCCAGTATCTCCAGCAGCATGTCCATGTACTCGCCGGCGGTCATGCCCTCCAGCTTGTCGATGGTGTCGGACAGGGCGTTCACCATCCGCTCCGCCGCCGGGCGCAGCTGCTCCATGGTAACGCTCAGCGCGGCGGTGGTATCGGACAGGGCGGCCCGCATGGCTTTCGCGTCCGCCGACAGGGACTTGACACCGTCCATGGCGTCGGACACCTCCGACACCACGGTATCCAGCTGGCGGCGCAGGTCGCGGTCAGTGACGGGGATCCGGGCGGCGGCGTTCCGGATGGCTTCCACCAGCGCGCCGCAGTCGGCCAGCAGGCCGCCGGCGGCGCCGCCGTCAGCCAATTGGTTCAGCGCGTTCTGGAGTTGGGTGCAGTGGCCGGCCAGCTCCCGCAGCTGGATCGCCTGTGCGGTGAGGACAGGGTTGCCGGTGACGTTGATCCCGTCCAGTTGGCCGGCCAGACCGGACAGCTGGGTGCTGAGCTTCCCCATGGCGGCAGCCGCGTCGCGCAGCTGCTGCTGGGCAGCGGGCGGCTGGGCCGTGTCCAGCGCCGACTCGAAGCGATCCAGTGCGCGCTCCACATTGGCCAGCGCCGTGTACAGCGCGTGCTGCAGCCGGGCGGCGCTGTCGGCGATGGCATCGCCGTCCGGCAGGCTGCTGTTGATGCTGGCGATGGCGTCGGACAGGGCCTGAGCGTCGGTCTCCGACACGCCGGTGCTGCCGGCGGCGCGGAAGGCGTCCATCATGGCGCGGCAGCCGGAGAGAACATCCTGCGCCTGATACAGCAGGCCCTTGACGGCGGTTTCGGGATCCGTCTCCGTCAGGTCGGCGGCCAGCAGATTGCTCTGCTCCATGATGCCGCTGATGACCACCTCCAGATAGTTCTCGCTGATGGAGCGCTTCAGCGTCTCCACCGCCGTGTCGGTGATCTTGGTGGCCACGGCGTTTTTCTTGGCATTCTCATAGTAGGTGATGGCGGGCTGGCCCGTCCAGTCCGTGAACATACGGTACATCTTGCGGGAGAAGTCCTCGTCGATGACCACGGCGGCGTAGTAGTCGCCGGCATAGACGCCATCGGTGGCCTCCTGCTCCGTGTCCACGATGACCCAGTTGATGGAGGTAGCGGTCTTTAAGTCCTCCAGCACGTCCCGGCCCTTGTTGACGTATTCGCCGTTGTCGGTATAGCCCCTGTCCAGCGACGCCACGGCAATGGAGATGCCGCCGGTGTTGCCGTAGGGATCCCAGTTGGAGTAGATGTTCAGCCACGCATACAGGCTGGGCAGCAGCGCGATGGCTACGACCACCACGCAGGCAAAAAAGCACTTGCTCAGCGTGCGGAGATCCGTTTTGAATACCGTCCAGATATTGCGCATATGTCCTCCATCGGCGGCGCGGGAAGCCCCGTGCGCGCATGTGTTCTATATGTACGAAACAGCCCGCAAAAGCAGGCATTATCCATTATACAGAATAAATTTTGGAAAGAACCAAACACTTTGGCGCTTTTGTCTGAATTTTGTACAGTACGGGCGGAAGGACGGAAAAGGAAAGCATCCCGCAGCGGGCGTACCCGCGGCGGGATGCTTTTTCCTATGCTTATTCCAGCACCATCAGAAGCTCTTTTGCCTTGACGGGCTGGCCCTCCTTGACCCGGACGGTCTTGACCGTGCCGGCGGTACGGGCGGTAATGGCAGTCTCCATCTTCATGGCCTCGATGACGGCCAGCACCTGATCCTTCTCCACAGGGTCGCCCTGCTTGACGCAGAGCTTGGACACCATGCCGGGGATGGACGTGCCCACCTGCAGGGGGTCGGACTCGTCGGCCAGCGTGGCCTGACGGGTCTGCTCCGAGGCGTGGGGGTCGCGGACGGTGACCTCGCGGCGCATGCCGTTCAGCTCGAACTGGACGTTGATGGTGCCGTCGCTGTTGCGGTCGCCCAAGCCCAGATACTTGATGACAAGGGTCTTGCCGTCCTCGATGTTGATCTTGTTCGTCTCGCCCAGCGCCATGCCGTTGAAGAACACATGGCTGCCCATGCGGGTGATATAGCCATACTCCTTGCGATGGCGGCAGAAGTCCTCGTAGACCTTGGGATACATAGCGTAGGAGATGAGATCCTTCTTCTCGGGATCGGCGTGGAACTGCTCCACCTCCTGCCGCAGCTCATCGAAGTCCACCGGGGACAGCAGCGCGCCGGGGCGACAGGTGATGGGCTCCTCGCCCTTGAGGACTACTCTTTGCAGATCCTTCGGGAAGCCCCACGCGGGCTGGCCCATCATGCCCTTGAAGTAGGACACCACGGAATCGGGGAAGGCCAGTGCCTCGCCGCGCTGGACGATGTTCTCCGGCGTCAGGTCGTTCTGCACCATGAAGATGGCCAGATCGCCCACCACCTTGGACGACGGCGTCACCTTCACGGGATCGCCCAGCATATCGTTGACGGTCTTGTACATCTCCTTGACCTCCTCGAACCGGTCGCCGAGGCCCAGAGACTCCACCTGCGGGCGGAGGTTGGTGTACTGACCGCCGGGGATCTCGTAGCGGTAGATGTCGGTGGTGGAGGACTTCAGGCCGTGGTCGAAGCTCTCGTACCGCAGGCGCACGTCGGCCCAGTAGTTGCTCAGCTCCTGCACCCGGCGCAGGTCAAGGCCGGTGTCGCGCTCCGTGCCGTGGAGGGCGGCAACCACCGCGTCCAGCGAAGGCTGGCTGGTGAGCCCCGCCAGGGGGGCGCAGGCCACGTCCACCACGTCCACACCGGCCTCGGCAGCCAGCAGCAGCGCCGCCACCTGATTGCCGGTGGTGTCGTGGGTGTGCAGGTGGATGGGCAGACCCACCTCCTGCTTCAGCGTAGTCACCAGCTTCTTGGCGGCGTAGGGCTTCAGCAGGCCGGACATATCCTTGATGGCCAGCATGTGGGCGCCTCGCTTTTCCAGCTCCTTGGCGAGGTTGACATAATATTTCAGAGTGTACTTGTCCTTTGTCTCGTCCAGAATGTCGCCGGTGTAGCACATGGTGGCCTCCAGCAGCTTGTTCTGGCGGAGCACCTCCTCCATGGCCACCTCCATACCCGGCACCCAGTTCAGGGAGTCGAAGACGCGGAACACGTCGATGCCCCGCTGGGCGGCTTCCTCCACGAAGGCGCGGACGAGGTTGTCGGGGTAGTTGGCGTAGCCCACCAGATTGGAGCCGCGCAGCAGCATCTGGAACGGGATGT
>ERZ825384.2294-NODE-2294-length-19750-cov-4.238588_pt1 | contig 19750 bp, 17 predicted proteins | sample MGYA00519931_ERZ825384 | MGnify/ENA primary metagenome ERZ825384 (study PRJEB31778, sample SAMEA3449200) | human gut metagenome | biome: human gut; feature: human-associated habitat; material: faeces | place: United Kingdom | collected 2010/2012 ...
CTCAGCGGGCTTTCGACGGAAAACGGGAAAACCAGCCGCACAGCGACGATGCCCCAAAGCAGGACGTTGAACCACTTGGGTGCTCTGCGCAGGCAGAGACGCAGAAGAAGCACTGCAAGCACAAGCCAGCTTGCGCAGACGCTCATATGAAGGACTTTCAAAAAGAGTGCGCTCATTGTGTTTCTCCTCTTCGGATGCGGTCGATCATCTGCTGCACCTCGTCGAGCTCATGCGCGGACAGATCCTGCCGCTTTGTGAACGCGGCAATAAAGGTGGGCAGAGAGCCTTCAAATTTCTTTTCGACCAGCTCGTCGATCTCGCAGGCCTGCGCCTCGTCCTTGGAAACGAGCGAGGTCACAAGCCCGTTCTCATTTTTCAGGATCCCACGCTCGCCAAGACGCTTGATGATCGTGTAGGTCGTCGTGCGCTTCCAGCCGAGCTGCTCCAGACACAGCTTCGCAAGCTGCGCCGCCGTGACCGGCTCATGCTTCCATAAAATCAGGCAGAAGCGGTACTCCCCTTCGTGAATTTTCGGAATTTCCAGTTTCAACGCCTCCTTGTCTACTTGTGTAGAAGCTGCCGCTATTCTACACGAGTAGACGTGTGATGTCAAGTGGTTCTTGAAAAAAATATCGAACGTGCAGGTCGTTGACCCCGGCGCGCTCAATCCATGTAAAAGGCGCTGAAGCGCAAAAGCAGTTGGCAAGAGGCTGCCTCCGGGGCGCTTCCGGGCTTGTCAAGGGGCGTGCGGACTGATATAATGTTGAAAAAGGGTGAAAGGGGCGATGGCATGGACAAGCTTGCGGTGCTGCGGCAGTATTTTGGCTTTCCGGCATTCCGTGCGGGACAGCAGACGCTGATCGACGCGGTGCTTTCCGGGCGCGACGCGCTCGGCGTGATGCCGACGGGCGGCGGGAAAAGCCTCTGCTATGAGCTGCCCGCCCTGCTGCTGCCGGGGCTGACGCTCGTCATCTCGCCGCTCATCTCGCTGATGAAGGATCAGGTCATGGCCCTGCAGAACGCCGGCATCCCTGCCGGCTGCATCCACAGCGCCATGTCCGTCGAGGAGCTGCGCGAGGCCTACCGCGACACGCGCTTCGGCGCTTACAAGATCCTCTACATCGCGCCGGAGCGGCTGCTGACCGACGGCTTCTGCGCGCTCGCGCAGGAGCTGGAGATCTCGCTGCTCGCGGTCGACGAGGCGCACTGCATCTCCCAGTGGGGGCAGGATTTCCGCCCGAGCTATCTGAAAATTCTGGACTTTCTGCAAAAGCTGCCGCGGCGGCCCGCCCTGGCCGCTTTCACCGCCACGGCGACGGCGCAGGTGCGCAGCGACATCGTCCGCATCCTGCAGCTGCAGGACCCGGTGACGGTCGTCACCGGCTTTGACCGGCCAAACCTGCGCTTTGAGGTCCTGCGGCCGCAGGACAAGCGCCGGGCGCTGCTCGAGCTGCTCGAAGAGCGCCGCGACAAGAGCGGCATCGTCTACTGTGCCACGCGCAAGGGCGTCGAGCAGATCTGCGAGCTGCTGCAGAGCAGCGGTTTCGCCGCCTCGCGCTACCACGCCGGACTCAGCCCGGACGAGCGGCGGCAGAATCAGGAGGATTTCATCTGCGACCGCTGCACCGTCATGGTCGCCACGAACGCCTTCGGCATGGGCATCGACAAGTCGAACGTTTCCTACGTCATCCACTGCAACATGCCCAAGAGCGTGGAGGCATATTATCAGGAGGCCGGCCGCGCCGGACGCGACGGCGCTCCCGCCGACTGCATCCTGCTCTTTTCTCCCGGCGACATCACGACGGCCAAATACCTGATCCTCAACCAGATGGAAAACGACGAACTGACCGACGAGGAGCGGCAGGCCGTGCAGGCGCAGGACCTCATCCGCCTCGAGCAGATGACCGGCTACTGCAAGACCACCGGCTGCCTGCGCGGGTATCTGCTCGATTATTTCGGACAACCGCACGCGCCGCGCTGCGAAAACTGCGGTAACTGTCAGGCGGAATACGACCTGCAGGATCTGACGCGCGAGGCGCAGATGATCCTCTCGTGCGTCGTGCGCGTGCGCACCCGGCTGGGCTACTGCGTGGGCACGGCGCTTCTGGGCCAGGTGCTGCGCGGCAGCCGCGCGGCCCGTGTGCGCGAGCTCGGGCTGGAGGATCTGCCGACCTACGGGCTCATGCGCGATCTGCCCGCCGGGCGCATCCGCGAGCTTCTCGAGCTGCTGGAGGCGGGCGGCTATCTGCAGACCGACCCGGTCCACGGCGGCGTCGACACCACGCCGCAGGCGGCCGAGGTCCTTTTCCACGGCCAGCGGGTCGAGGTCTCCGTCAAGCGCCAGCCCCTGCAGGACCAGCCGGCCCGGGGCAGGGCCAAAGCCAAGGCCGAACGGCCCAAAAAGGCGGAGGACGACCTGCTCGCCGCGCTCAAGGCGCTGCGGCTGCGCCTTTCTCTGGAGCAGCACATCCCGGCCTACATCATCTGCACCAACGCGACGCTGCTCGACATGGCGGCCAGACGCCCGCGCACCATCGAGGAGCTGCTGGAGGTCTCCGGCATCGGCCAGGCCAAGGCCGAGCGCTTCGGCGACGCGTTTTTGAAGGAACTGGAACACTACGAACAGACGCATGGGAGGAATGCACCATGAACATCCGCCGTTTTGCCCCCGCGGACGCCGACGCTGTTGTCCGCGTGTCCGAGCTTGCCACCCGCATCACCTCCGGCAAGGTCTACGATCAGGCCTTTGTGGAGGAGATGGTCGAAAATCAGACGCGGGCGTATTTCCTGCGCCGCGGCGAGCAGATGCACTTCTATGTCGCCTGTGAGGACGACGGGACCGTCATCGGCTGCGCCGCCATCGGCCGCCCGTACCGGGACGATCCGGCGGAGAGCTGCCTGTATTCCGTCTTCGTGCTGCCGGAAAAGCAGAATCGCGGCGTCGGCCGCGCGCTGATCGAAGCGATCGAGCGGGACCCTTGGTTCCTGACGGCCCGGCGCGTCATCATCCCCGCGTCCATCAACGCCCTGCATTTTTATCAGGGCCTCGGCTATACCTTCGCGCCCGGCGGCGACATGCTCGACGAGGAGCAGCTCTACTGCCTCGAGAAGTTCCCGCAGCCGCGCACCTGAAGGAGGATCCGCCGTGCGTTCCATCAAAGGCATCATCATCGGCTTTCTTCTGATCCTGCTCGGCTTTGCCGTCACAAGCTACAGCCTGATCGCGGGCGGCGTGCTCGCCGCGGCGGGGCTGGCCGCGGTCGTGATCTTCGCCCTGCCGAAGAAGACGCAGCAGCCGCAGGCAGAACAGCCGCCCGCCCCCGCGCCGGAGCCCGAGGACCCCGCGCCGGAGCTCCGGCCCGAGGCCCTGCCGGACATCCTGACCGACCCGCCCGCGCAAAAAAAGCCCGAGCCGCCTCCCGCGGCCGACGCGCAGACACTGTTCGGGACGCTGGCCGAGGCCTATACCCGCATCGACGAGCTGACCTGCCGCGGCCCGGCGTGGATGCTCGAGCGGGACATCCGCCTGTGCCGCGCGTTCTGTGAGCGGTGGGAGGCGGCGGTGAAGGATCCCGTTTTTGCGTCTTTTGTGTGCGCGAAGGCGCGCTACGCCGACTATACCGACGAATTTCTCCTGCCTGGCTTCGGCAAACGCGGGCGCATCCACGGCCGCCGCACCTCCGGCGAGCTGCTGGACGATCTGACCGCTGCCGTCAAAAAACGCGCCTCCCGACAGGAAAGCGCCCTGCAGAGCGCTCTGCGCGCCGAGCAGTGGTTCGAGTCCATCTGCAGGCAGCTGCGCCGCGTGCAGCCTGCCGTGCAGGAGGGTGCTGCCGGAGAAGCCGTGCAGGGGCCGCTCCCGCAGCCGTCCGCCCTGCGCGCGGATACGCCGCTGCAGACGCTGGATACCTTCTGCGTCCTCGCGCTCAAGACCACCGGCAAGCACCCGGGCCGGGACGAGCTGGTGCAGCTGTCCGCGCTGAAATTCCGCCGCTTCGCCCCGGAGACCATCCTCACGGTGTCCATCCGCCCGGAAAAGGGCCTGACCCGCTATGCGCGGGAGGCCGGTGTGACAGATTCCATGGTCGCGTCTGCTCCCGCGGCGGCCGAAGTCGCCGCCTCCATCGAAGCGTTTCTCGGCGAGCGCGCGCCGCTCGTCCTCTTTCAGTCGGAGGAGCTGGCGTTTTTGCCCGCAGCCGGGATCGGCTGCGCGGGCGAGGGAAGGACGGTCTACGACGTGCAGTCGCTGCTCGGCAAGCCGGACGGCAAAGCGCCGGCGCTGGCAGAGGCCTGCCGTGACCTGTTCTCCTTCACGCCGGAGCTCGGCGGCACGGAGCAGGAGGCGCTGGCCTGCGGTCTGGTCTTCTGTGCCCTCTGCGACCGGACGCTCCACCTGACCAAAAAGTCCGCCGCCAGGTAAATATGCTGCAAAACCCGCCCGAACTGTGGTTCGGGCGGGTTTTTACAGTGGAAATTTTCCATGGATTCTGCTATGATCGGAACAGGAACACAACTCTATACTCGCGTATGATCGACAGGAGGGTCGGAGCATGAAAAAAATCAGATGTCTTGCGGCAGTTTTTTGCCTGCTGCTCCTGCTGGCCGGATGTGCCGGAGAACCGAAGGTGAAGCGGACAATCGAGGGAATGAAGACCTACGCCGAGATGACGGACGGGACCTGGACCTGCGACGGCAGGAGCTACGCCTACCGGCTGGAGATCCGGGGCAGGCTGAGCAGAGCTGCCTGTGATTCCGTGTTCGTCTACCTGAGCAACGTGCCGGAGATCTCCTTCGAGCGGGCCGCGAAGGCCGCTGGCCTGAGCAGCAACTCAGACGATTACTTTGCCCCGGAAGAAGCCGTGCTGGTCGAGCTGGGCACGGAGTGAACGACCAGAGACAGAAAAGCCCCTCTGCATACGCATGCAGAGGGGCTTCGCCATATCAGGAGAGAATGCCGGTGGACTGCAGGAACAGGATCAGCATCATGACGGGCGCGATGTAGCGGATCATGACGCGGTAGACGCTCTTGCGGCGGAAATGCTCGCCGTTGCGTTCCATCTCGCCGATCACATAGTCGGGTGTCTTGATCCAGCCGATGAGGATGGTCGAGAGCAGGGCGATGAACGGCATCATGACGCTGTTGCTGATGTAGTCCATGATGTCCAGCAGCTGCGCGGCCGAGCCGTTGGGCAGCTGCACCTCGAAGTAGAACACGCTGTAGCCCAGCGCGATCACGGCCGAGGCCGCAAGATAGATGACCGACAGGATGCGCACGGCCTTTTTGCGCTCCCAGTGGAAGATCTCGACGCAGTTGGCCGTGATCGACTCGAGCACCGAGATGCAGGAGGTCAGCGTGGCGAAGATCGCCGTGACGAAGAACAGCGCGCCCACCACGACGCCCGCCGCCGTCCTTTGCCGCGAGATAGGGGAAGCGCCAGAGATTCCCAACGCCGACTGCGCTCCCGGCAGCCGCGAGCACGAAGCCGAGCTGCCCGGAAAAATGATTCGCTTTCTTGTCCATGATGTTCAAAGGTTCTCCTTGACGTAATGCTTGACTAGAGTACCACGTTACCGGAAGAAAGTAAAGCCAGGCGGCGTTCGCCGATACCGAAAAAGCAGCCTGCCGCAGACCGCGGCAGGCTGCTTTGCATGCAGATGAAAAACCTCAGTTGGTTTCGTCCGGCTTGCGCTCGATCGTTTCCTCGGTCAGCGCGCCGACCTCTTCGATCTTGACCTTCTTCGGCAGCGTCAGAGACAGGATCATCGCGACGACGAACACGCCCGCGACGGGGTTGCCCGCGAAGATGTCGCTGATGATCTGCGGCATGCCGGAGAAGAATTCCGGGACCTGCGTCACGCCGATGCCGATGGCGAAGGAGGTCGCGGCGATGATGGTGTTGCGCTGGTCAAAGCCGCACTCGCCGAGCATCGTGACACCCGAGACGATGATCGCGCCGAACATGATGACCGTGCAGCCGCCCAGCACGCAGTCAGGCAGCGTGGAGAAGAACGCGCCCACCGGCGGGAACAGGCCCGCGAGGATCAGCGTCAGGGCGCCAAACATGATCGTGAACCGGTTGACGACCTTTGTCATGGCGACAAGGCCGACATTCTGGCTGAAGGACGTGATGGGCGGGCAGCCGAACACGCCGCCGGACACGGCGGAGATAAAGCCGTCGCAGGCAAGAGAGCCGGAGACCTCTTTTTCCGTGATGTCCCGGCCGAGACCGCCGGTGCAGACCGCGGAGGTATCGCCGATGGTCTCCGCCGCGGAGACGAGGAACACGAGCGTCACGGAGATGATCGCGCCGAGTTCAAACTTCGGCGTATAGGCAAAGAGCTTGGGAAGGGCGATGATGCCGAGCTCCTGGACGGTATTTTTCATGGACGCAAAGTCGACCATGCCGAAGAACAGGGATACGATATAGCCCACGATCAGACCGAACAGCACGTACAGCTGTTTCCAGAAGCCCTTGGCGAGCGAGTTATAGACCAGGCAGGCCGCCAGCGTGATGACCGCGACCAGCAGATTCTGCCACGCGCCGGTGGGGTAGACGGCGGAGCTGGCGAACGAGGAAATGCCCGTGGACAGCAGGCTGAAGCCGATCGTCGTCACGACGCAGGCCGAGACGATGGGGCTGACGAACCGCCGCCAGTATTTCGCAGTCAGACCGAGAACTCCCTCTATGCAGCCGCCGACGATGACCGCGCCGATCATCAGTCCGTAGTCCTTCGCGGCCAGCGTCATCATCGCCGACAGGAACGTGAAGCTCAGGCCCATCACGACGGGCAGCCGGGAGCCGATGCGCCAGACCGGGTAGAGCTGGATCAGCGTGCCGATACCGGCGATGAGCATCGCGGCTTGGATGAGCAAGGCCGTGTCGATGGCGGTGAACGCCTGGCCGTTGTACACGGCGACGCTCGCGATCAGCATGACGGGCGTGACATTTGCCACGAACATGGCCAGCACGTGCTGCAGGCCGAAGGGGATGGCTTTGCCGACCGGCACGCGTCCGTCGAGCCTGTAGATGTTGTCGACGGAGGCCGGTGCGCGGGATCTCTGGTCTTTCATTTGTAAAATCTCCTTTTATTTGATGGCCGGAACCGGGACTCCGGTGGCAGACGCCGGGCCCGAAAAGGGAAAAGTGACCCGCGCCAACCGTTATTCTGGCCTCAGGATCAGTATAGTCGTTAAGAATCCGTAAAGCAAGACAAAAAATTAGTTTGCCTCACAAAAATTCAGTCAACTTTTTGTGCAAGCTGCGGACAGCACATTCCTGCCCAGATATCTGCAAAAGCAAGATAAACCGGTTATGTATGAAAACCGGAGCAGCAAGCCGGAAAAATGGCCGAGTCCATCAATATCCACATGTTTCTACCGATCCAAAAACAGAAATTGTGAAGGGTGTAAAGGAAAATTGACCGAATCTGCATAAAAATCGGAGAAAGAAAATAGAATTGTCTATTGCTTTTTAAACTAAACTGCTTTATGATGAAAACACAGGAAACAAAAATACAAAACAGGAGGAAAAACAAAATGGCAGGCGGACCTGGATCTTATGTATTGGGCGCGGAAGAGCGCAAGGAAGTACTGGATGTGCTGGATGGGGGAAATCTGTTCCGCTACGGCACGCCGGGCGTGGACGGCTTCCAGGCGAAGGTCGTCACGTTTGAAAATGAAATGGCAGAGCGGCTGGGACACAAGCACGTGGTCGCCACGAGCTCGGGCACGGGCTCTTTGATGTGCTGCCTGGCGGCGCTCGGCATCGGCATGGGTGACGAGGTCATCGTCCCCGGCTATACCTTCATCGCCTCCATCGCGACCATCGCCATGATGAACGCCATCCCCGTCCTCGCGGAGATCGACGAGTCGCTGACCATCGACCCCACGAAGATCGAAGCGCTCATCACCCCGAAGACGAAGGCCATCATGCCGGTCCATATGCTGGGCAACCCCTGCGATATGGATCCCATCATGGAGATCGCGAAGAAGCATAACCTGTACGTCATCGAAGACTGCTGCCAGGCTGTCGGCGCGGCATATCATGGGAAGCGCGTGGGCACCATCGGCGATATGGGCGCATATTCGCTCAACGTCTTCAAGACCATCACCACCGGCGACGGCGGCTTCGTCGGCACGTCGAGTGACGAGCTGTATGAGCGCGCCTTCGGCTTCCACGATCAGGGCCATAAGCCCTGCCGGATGGGCGTCGAGGTCGGCAACCGCTCGATGGTCGGCATGAACATGCGGATGAACGAGCTGTCCGGCGCGGTCGCAGTCGCCCAGGGGCGGAAGCTCGACGGCATCCTCGATACGCTCCGCGCGAAGAAGAAGGAGCTCAAGGACCAGCTGCAGGGCATCGACGGACTTGGCTTCCGGAAGATCAACGACGAGAAGGAGTGCGCCACGCTGCTGACGCTCCTGTTCGATACCAGGGAGCTCGCGGACAAGTTCTGCGCCGCCATGGGCACGGCTCCGATCGCGAAGTCCGGCTGGCACGTGTACAACAACATGGAGCAGATCCTCGATAAGAAGACCTGGACCGACAACCATCCGTTCCACCTGTCCGACCGGACGTATGAGAAGCATATGCTCCCGCAGACGGACGACATCCTGGACCGCGCGGTCAACATCTCCATCGGCGTCGTGGATAAGGGCCTGGGCTCCGGCTGCGGCATCAACATCAACTCGACCGAAGAGGAGATCAACGCTACCGCCAAGCACATCCGCGAGGTCATCGCGGGCCTGTAAGAAAAGCAGGAGGGCATCCAAATGAAACGAATCAAGACCGCCGTCGTCGGCTGCGGCTCGATCAGTGATATCTACATGACGAACCTCACGAACGGGAAGTTCACGGTCATGGAGCTCGTCGCGTGCAGCGACCTGATGGTGGAACGTATGAACGCCAGCGCCGCGAAGTTCGGGATCAAGGCCATGAGCCTTGACGAGATCTGCGCGGATCCGGAGATCGAGATGGTCATCTGCCTGACCACGCCCGCAGCCCACTATCCCATCATCAAGCAGGCGCTGCTGGCGGGCAAGCACGTGTTCAGTGAGAAGATGATCGCCGTCGACCTCTGGCAGGGCAAGGAGCTGGTGCAGATCGCGAACGAGAAGGGGCTGCATCTGGGCGTCGCGCCCGATACCTTCCTCGGCGCATCCGTGCAGACGGCCAAATACATCGTGGACAAGGGCCTGATCGGCAAGCCCCTGAGCTGCCGCGCGTCCATCTCCCGCGATTACGGCATTTACGCCGAGTTCCTGACGCATCTGGCCAAGAAGGGCGCAGGCATCGGCTTCGACATGGGCGGCTACTACCTGACGGCGCTGGCCGCCATCCTCGGCCCGGTCCGGTCCGTCGCCGCGTTCACGGCGACGAATGACCCCGACCGCGTCAACACCCGCATCGGCGCGCCGGGCTTCGGCCAGGCATACGATGTGCAGGTGCCGAACGTCATCTCGGCGACGATGCAGTACGCAAACGGCGTTCTGGGCACGCTGCACATGAACTCCGACTGCATCGAGGACGAGGAGACCTGCCTGAAGATCTATGGCACGGAGGGCATCCTCACCATGGGCGACCCGAACCAGTTCGGCGCGCCGGTGTACCTGCAGAAGCCGCTGTGTGAGCCGGTGGAATTCCCGTTCACGCACGGGTATCAGGAGAACTCCCGCGGTCTCGGCGCGGCGGAGATGGCCTGGTCCATCCTGGCCGGGCGCGATCACCGCGCGAGCAAGGAGATGGCCTACCACGTCTTCGAGACGATGCACGGCATCATGACGAGCGCGGAGACGGGCAGCTTCTACCTGCTGCAGTCCACGTTCCAGACCCCCGCCGCCCTCCCCGCCGGCTACCGCAGCGTGGGCGACTGGTCCCGAAAGGAAGAATCCGCACTGATCTGAACGGAAAACAAGAAGCTAAAATGGTTTAGAAAACTGCCGGAGGCTGCCTCGAGGGACAGCCCCCGGCACAAAAAGCAGCCCCGGACCAATTCGGTCCGGGGCTGCTGTATTTTTGCGGGAGAGGCACTCAGCGCAGCTCCGGCTGGCGACGGACGCTGCCGCGCTCGACAATGGTGACGGGCAGGAGGTTGACAGATTCATACGGCTTGCCGTCGATGATCCGGCAAAGTACGTTGACGGCGCGGCGCCCGAGCTCTTCTTTCTGGAAGGTCACGGTCGTCAGCGGGGGATCGATATAGCGCGAGACCAGCAGATCGTCCATACTGATGACCGACATATCCTGCGGGATACGCAGCCCGTGCTGCTTCATGCGGCGGATGAGGTCGATGGCAAACGGGTCGCCGGCGCATAAGAACGCGGTGGGAAGATGGCCGGTCTGCAGCAGCTGCTCGAAGTAAAGGCCGGCAGCGTCCGGCTCAAAGGCGATGTTGCCGATCCAGGCCGGGTCGCAGGTCAGTGAGCAGTCGCGCAGGGCATTCGTATAGCCGGAAAATGTGGAAAGATGCAGCTCCAGAGGGATAGTCGGGGCAATATAGCCAATTTTTGTGTGCCCGCAGCGCCGCAGATACATGACAGAATCATAGGCGGCCTTGTAATAGTCGACCTCGACCAGCGGCAGCGAACCGTCGCGCCGGACATGCGAGTCCACGCATACGAAGGGGATATGCTCCTGCTGCAGAAGCGTGATGAACAGCGGATCTTCGATCTGACTGAGGATGACACCGTCGCAGTCCTTGCTGCGGATGGAGGCCATCAGCTGCGAGCAGTCCATATTTTTTTCCACGAAGGTGAACACCACGCTGTAGCCCAGCTGCTTGCACGACTGAAATACGCCGTGCAGGATCTCCAGCGCGAACTGGTTGAACAGATCGTGCTCGTGCCAATACAGCACGACGTGGACTGAAAAACTGCGGCCGAGATTCAGCCGCCGGGTATGCACGTTCGGCGTAAAGCCCGTACGGGCAATGACCTCCTGCACATGCTGCCGGGTCGCGTCGCTGACACCGGGGCGGTTATTGAGGACGAAGGAGACGGCGGTCGTGCTGACACCGGCGATTTTTGCGATGTCACGGATCGTCAGATCGGACATAAAACACACCAACTTTCAGGATACTAAACCAATTTTAGCGAATAAGTCCTGGAATTGCAAGCATAAAACCGGTGATTATAAACTATTTTTGCAAAGCAAAATCATTCATGATTCCGATGCGTAAAAAAATACAAGACGAATTTGTCGTAAATGCACAAAAAATACACAGAAAAACAACTAAAATAGGAAACTTTGTTGACAGAAGCAAATACGGCTCCTATAATTACTTTATCAGTTTAGTTCGCGCCGCAGAAAGAATGCCGCGCGGACGATCAACCTGACATGAGGAGGAAAAAACATGGCAGAGAAGCTTGCAATCTACGGAGGCCCGAAGGCCAAGACCACACCGAACTACCCGATGTATCCGGGCGGACTGGAGATCGGCGAGGCGGAAAAGAAAGAGGTCATGGAGGTCCTGGACAATAAATATCTGTTCCGGTACTACGGCCCGGAAGGCGTTGAGTCCAAGGTCCGCAAGTTTGAGGAGCATTTCAAGGCCAAGATGGGCGCGAAGCACTGTCTGGCGACCAGCTCCTGCACGGGTGCGCTGCTGTCTGCGCTGACGGCCTGCGGCATCGGCCCCGGCGACGAGTGCATCGTGACCGGCTATACCTTCTTCGCCTCCTGCGCGGCCATTGTCGGCGCCAAAGCAATCCCCGTCATCGCCGAGGTCGACGAAACGCTGACGATCGATCCGGCCGACATTGAAAAGAAGATCACCCCGGCAACCAAGGGCATCGTCTGTGTCCATATGCGCGGCGTCCCGTGCGATATGGATGCCATCATGGCCATCGCAAAGAAGCATGATCTGCGCGTCATCGAGGACTGTGCCCAGGCCTGCGGCGCGACGTATAAGGGCAAGTTCGTCGGCACCTTCGGCGACTGTGGCTGCTTCTCGTTCCAGTATCACAAGACCATCACCGCCGGTGAGGGCGGCGCGCTTCTGACCAACGATGACCGGCTCTATGCCCGTGCCTGCAGCTATCACGATACCGCCGCCTGCTGGCGTCCGGATCGCTTTGCGCCCCAGAGATTTGAGGGCGAGCTGTTCTGCGGCTCCAACTTCCGGATGTCCGAGCTCTGCGGCGCCGTCATGTGCGCGCAGCTCGACCGTCTGGACTATCTGAACGAGGCCATGCGCAGCCATCTTGCCCGCATCAAGTCTCAAATCAAGGACACCAAGGGCATCAAGGTCCGTCCGTGCCACGATGAAGCCGGCGACACCGGCATCTGTCTTATGTTCTTCCTGGACAGCAAGGAAAAGGTCGGCCCGTTCGTCGACGCGCTGAAGGCAGAGGGAGTCGCCGCAGGTGGTATCTTCAACGCCGGCATTCCTGACTGGCATATTTACGCACACTGGAAGCACGTCATCGAGGAAAAGGCGCCCACCGACGTCAAGTGCCCGTGGGTCTGCCCCTATCACAAGGCGGAGCCCGTGCAGTACGCTGCCGATATGTGCCCGAACACGCTCGATTATCTCGGCCGCGTCGTCCATCTCGACCTGCCGGCGCAGATGACCGATGAAGACTGCGACATGATCGCAAAGGCCATCAACAAGGTCGCGGCTGTCCTGGCATAAGAAAAACACGCATCCGGCCGGGCTTCTGCCCGGCCCTGGAAGAAAGGATCGACCATGAAATTTTCACTCTGCATCGAGCCTGTATTTGAAAACCTGCCGTTCTATGAGCGCTTCCGGATGGCAAAAGACTGCGGCTGTGACGCCGTGGAATTCTGGGATCCATGGGTCGGCAGCGAAGCTGTTACCCCTGCGGGCCTCGGCAAGGCATCATCCGACGCGGGCATCCCCGTCGCGGCCTGCTGCCTGAACCAGGCGTGGACCATCCGCATGAATTTCCCGTGGAAGACTGTAAAGGCGAATGTAGAAAGATCCATCGCTATCGGCAAGGAATTCGGCTGCAAGACCTTTATCGGCCTGTCTGGCGATCTGGAGGGGAGCTTTGAGGATACGCAGAAGCTTGTTCTGCTGGAAAACCTGAAGCGCACGGCCGAGATCGCGGAAAAAGAGGGCGTTACGATCGTCCTTGAAGCCCTCAACTCCATGTATGACCACAAGGGCTACTGGCTCAACTCCGCCTACAAGGGCTTTGAACTCATCAAGGCGGTCGATTCGCCGTCTATCAAGCTCCTGTTCGACTGCTACCACATGCAGCTGATGGAGGGCAATCTCGTCAACAACATCTCGAACAACATTGATTTTATCGGCCACTTCCATTCTGCGGGTGTCCCCGGCCGCCACGAGCTGCAGCTCGGCGAGACAAACTACCCGATGGTCATCAAGGCTGCAGAAGACGGCGGCTATGACCGCTACTTCGGCTTTGAATACTGGCCGACCTACGACAATGAGAAATCCCTCAAAGACATCCTGGCTTACGTAAAGTGATCACAGCAACAGCGAAATCCCCGGATCCCCAGTCAACCGAATATCACCCGCGGATGCGGAATGATAGACCAGGCCGGAAAACCGGCACGGATCAAAAGAAATGGAGGAAACAAGGATGAAAAAACTGCTCGCAATCGTACTGACCGCCGCCATGCTCCTCGCCATGCTCTGTGCATGTGCCGCAAAACCCACTGAAACCGCAGCAACCGATACGAAAGCCACCATCGGCATTCTGATGCCGACCAAGGAACAGACCATCTGGTCTATCCAGGGCGAACGCCTGACCGAAGCATTCCAGAAGGCCGGCTACGCCACGCAGATCGAATACGCAGAAGATGATTCCGCCAAGCAGGCCATGCAGATCGAAAACATGATCACCAAGGGCGTCAACGTCCTGGTCATCGCCGCTGTTGACTGCGCCGCGCTGACGGATGCCTGTGAAAAGGCCAAGGATGCCGGGATCTATGTTATCGCGGACGATCGCCTGATCACCAACACCAAGGCTGTCGACTTCTACGTCACGTTCGACCTTGTCCGCATGGGCGAGCTGCAGGGACAGTACATCGTCGACAAGCTGGATCTGGAAAACCAGGCAGGCCCCTTCACGCTGGAGATCTTCTCCGGCTCGCAGGACGACACCAACGCCATCTCCTTCTATCAGGGCGCAATGAACAAGCTCCAGCCGTATCTGGATAACGGCAAGCTCGTCGTCAAGTCCGGCCAGTCCTCCTACACGGAGACCGCCATCCAGTCCTGGGACTCCTCCAAGGCGCAGTCCCGTATGGATAACCTCCTGTCCGGCTACTATGCCGATTCCCACCTGGATGCCGTCCTGGTCGCGGCCGACTGCCTCGCGCTGGGCGTCATCTCCTCGCTCGAGTCCATGGGCTACGGCACCGACGCCAACCCCTATCCCATCGTGACCGGTCAGGACGCGGAGCTTGCGGCTGTCAAGAACATTCTTGCCGGCAAGCAGTCCATGACGGCCTTCCTCGACGCCAACAAGCTGACCGAGATCCTCGTCCCCGTTGTCGACGATCTGGTCGCCGGCAAGACCCTGGCTTCCGATACCACGTACAATAACGGCGTCTTCGACGTCCCCACCAAGACCTACGATCCGTATCTGATCGACAAGGACAATGTCAATTACCTCGTTGACGTCGGATTCTATACGGACGCTGAGATCAACGGCTGATCCTTTCACGGCGAAGCCTGCGGCCCCGGCCGCAGGCTTCTTCCAAAGGGAAAAACTGTTCTATTCTGTGAAAAGGAGCCAGACAAATGCAGGATTATATCCTCGAAATGCGGAACATCACCAAGGAATTTCCGGGTGTCAAGGCGCTGGACAATGTCAGCTTTCAGGTCAGGCGCGGCGAGATCAAGGCGCTGGTCGGTGAAAACGGCGCGGGAAAATCCACGCTGATGAACGTGCTTTCCGGCGTCTACCCGGAAGGGACCTATACCGGCGATCTTGTCGTGGACGGCGAGATCTGCCACTTCAAAAGCATCCAGCAGTCTGAGCATGCCGGTATCGCCATTATTCACCAGGAGCTGGCGCTGATCCCGATGCTGAGCATTGCGGAAAATATTTTTATCGGAAATCCCCAGATGAAGCACGGTGCGATCGACTGGATCCAGACCCGGATCAAGGCGGCGGCGCTGATGGAGCGCGTCGGCCTGACGGACGATCCCGATACGCCCATCAACCAGATCGGCGTCGGCAAGCAGCAGCTCGTCGAGATCGCCAAGGCCCTGAGCAAAAACTGTAAGGTCCTCATCCTGGACGAGCCCACGGCAGCGCTCAACGAGCGCGACAGCCGTAATCTTCTGGATCTGTTGAAGACCCTTCAGCAGGAGGGCATCACCTGTATCATCATTTCCCATAAACTCAACGAGATCTGTTACATTGCAAACTCCATCACGGTCCTGCGCGACGGCCGGACCGTGGCAGACTTTGAAGACGCATCTCAGGTCAGCGAAGATACGCTGATTAAACATATGGTCGGCCGGGAGCTCAGCAACCGCTACCCGCCCAGAGCCCACAAGCCCAGCGAAGACGTTTTCTTTGAAGTGAAAGACTGGTGCGTGCACCATCCGGAATTCCCGGAAAAGCTCGTCATCAAGCATGCGGATATCCAGCTGCGCAGAGGCGAGGTCGTAGGTCTGGCCGGTCTGATGGGCGCGGGCCGCACGGAATTTGCCATGAGTGTATTCGGCAAGAGCTACGGCTGTTCGATCACCGGCGAGGTGTACAAGGGCGGCAGGAAGATCGACGTCAGTACTGTCCCGAAGGCGATCGAAAACGGCATCGCCTATCTCTCCGAGGACCGCAAGACCTACGGCCTGATCCTCACGGAGACGATCAGCAAAAATATCTCCATGGCGAACCTCAAGCGCATTTCCAAGGCCGGTGTCCTGAATCTGAATAAAGAGATCAAGGAGACCGGGGAAAACGCGAAGCAGTTCGGCGTAAAATGCGCGAGCATTTTCCAGAACGCGGGCAATCTTTCCGGCGGCAACCAGCAGAAGGTCGTTCTGGCCAAGTGGATGTTCAACCTGCCGGATGTGCTCATTCTGGACGAGCCGACCCGCGGCATCGACGTGGGCGCAAAATACGACATCTATTGCATCATCAACGAGCTGGCGGCCAGCGGCAAGTGCGTGCTGGTCATCTCCTCCGAGCTTCCGGAGCTTCTGGGTGTCTGCGACCGCATCTATGTCATGAACGAGGGTGAGATCAAGGGCGAAAAGCTTGTGCAGGACGCCACGCAGGAAAACATCATGCGCTTACTCATTTAGGATTGGAGATACTACAATGAAAAAAGAACAAGTTATGAAGACGCTTCGCGCCTACAGCATGGTCATTGTTCTCGTCGTGATCGCAGTTTTGTTCCATCTGCTTACGAACGGCCTGATCTTCACGGCCATGAACCTGACCAATATCATTCTGCAGAACTCCTACGTCGTCCTGCTTATTCTCGGCATGCTTCCCGTCATCCTGACCGGCAACGTCGACCTGTCTGTCGGTTCCGTGCTGGCCTTCGTCGGCGCCATCGCCGCCATCCTGCAGGTCAACTACCACTGCGGCGTTCTGGTCACGCTGTTGATCTCTCTGCTGGTCGGCATTCTGATCGGCTGTTGGCAGGGCATGTGGATTGCCTATTTTGATATCCCTGCCTTCCTTGTGACGCTCTCCGGCGAGCTGGTCTTCCGCGGTCTGACGCAGGTCGTGCTGGACGGCGCGTCCATCGGCCCGTTCTCTGATACCTTCCGCGCCATCGCCTCCAGCTTCATCCCGGATCTCTTCGGCGGAAGCGGCTTCCATCTGACGACGATGATCCTGGCTGTGCTGGCCTGCGCGGTGTATGTCTACCTGCAGCTGCACGGCCGTGCGGACAAACAGCGCCACGGCGTGCCGGTCCGCCCCATTACCGGCTTTATCATCAAGTGTGTCGTGATGTGCGTCGTCATCCTCTACCTCTCCTGGCAGATGGCCAGCTATAACGGCTATCCGACCGTCCTTATCATCATGCTGGTCCTGTGCCTGGTCTACAGCTTCATCTGCAGCCGCACGATCTTCGGCCGCGGCCTGTACGCCATCGGCGGTAACCGCAAGGCGGCCATGCTCTCCGGCGTCAAGGACCGGCTGTACTTCTTCCTGGCCTATGCCAACATGGGCCTCATGAGCGCTGTGGCCGCGCTGGTCTACGCTGCCCGCCTCAACGCGGCAACACCCAAGGCCGGTGTCAACTTTGAGCTTGACGCCATCGCGGCCTGCTTCGTCGGCGGCGCGTCCGTCACCGGCGGCGCCGGTACGATCGGCGGCGCGCTGGTCGGCTGCTTCGTCATCGGTATCCTCAATAATGGTATGTCCATGATGGGCATTTCCGCCGACTGGCAGCAGACGGTCAAGGGCCTCGTCATCCTGGCCGCCGTCGCCTTCGACCTCGTGCCGAAGCGGAAAAAGAAATAAGCATCCGGTTCCCCTTTTGCGCATGCACCCGCCTCGGGTGCATGCGTTTTTTCTGTGGCAACTGGACAAAGGCGGACACAGTTGGTGGGGAAGACACAAAACGCCCGGCAGGCGCGAAAGCACCTGCCGGGCGAATCTTGCCTAAGACGGGAATGGGAGCAGCTCCAGCAGCAGATTTGCTGCGCCGGCCAGCGTCATGACGAGGATGGGGCTGAGCTTCGTTCTGCGCAGCAGCAGAAGACTGCTTGCGAAGATCACGACCAGCCGCCAGTTCGTGCCCGCGAACGTCACGGCCTCGTCCCAGAACGCGGTGACGAGAATGCTGACGCCTGCCGAGGCGATCATCGCCACGACGGCCGGGCGCAGCGAGGTGAGCACGCCCTGCAGCAAAGAAAGTTTGCGGTAGCGCAGATACAGCCGTGCCAGCAGCGTCACCAGCACGCACGACGGCAGCATGCACCCCACCGTCGCAGCCAGCGCACCCGAAAGCCCCGCCACGCGCAGCCCGACGAACGTCGCCGCGTTGATGGCGATCGGCCCCGGCGTCATCTGCGAGATGGTGACAAGGTCGGTGAATTCCGCCATACCGAGCCAGCCGTGCTGCGTGACGATCTGCGCCTGGATGAGCGGCATGGCCGCGTAACCGCCGCCGAAGCTGAACAGGCCGATCTGCAGAAAGCTCCAGAACAGCTGCAGCAGGATCATCCGGCCTTCCTCCTTCCAAGCAGCGTCCGCGCCGTCCCCAGCGCGATGCAGCCGAGCACGATATAGACCACATTGACCTTGCACACGCACGAGAGCACAAAGGCGGCGGCCATGATGAGCATCGACGAGACGCTTTTCTGCCGCGCGATATCCGCGCCCATGTCCCACACGACCGACGCGATGACCGCGCCGACGCCTGCCTGCATCCCGGACAGCACCCGGCTGACCACGGCGTTGTCCCGGAACAGCTGATAGAAATAGGAGACGAGCGCGATGATGACGAACGGTGGGATGACGGTGGCGACGGCCGCGGTGAGTGCCCCGGCCAGCCCTGCGAGCTTGTAGCCCACGACGATCGCGCCGTTGACCGCGATGGGGCCGGGGGAGGACTGCGCGATGGCGACAAGATCGAGCATCTCGTCCTCGCCGATCCAGTGCCGCTCGTCCACGAACCGCTTTTTCATCAGCGAGACGATCACATAGCCCCCGCCGAAGGTGAACGCGCTGAGATACAGCGTGGAAAAAAACAGCTGGGGCAGAACGCTTTTTTTCTTCATGCGATCCTTCCTTTCTGCTTCCCAGTATATCGCATCCGGCGGCAGAAGTAAAACCGGATCCGCAAAAAAATCCCGGCCGGAGGGTTCCGGCCGGGATGCGTTTGATGTGCTCAGGTCTGCGCCGCGCCGTCGACGCTGACGACGGTGCCGGTCACGTAGCTGGCCAGATCGCTTGCCAGGAACAAAAAGACGTTGGCGACCTCCTCCGGCTCGCCGATGCGGCGCAGCGGGATCGGCGCGGAGATCCGCGCGACCAGCTCCTCCGGCAGCGCCGCGACCATGTCCGTGCGCGTCACGCCCGGCGCGACGGCGTTGACGCGGATGCCGGCCGGGCCGAGCTCGCGCGCCAGACTCTTCGTCAGGCCGTTGACGGCAAATTTGCTCGCGGGATAGCCGACACCGCTGGGCTGACCGTAGAGGCTGACCATCGAGCTGGTGTTGACGATGCAGCCGTGTCCGGCCACGCGCATGATGGGCTCGACGGCCTTGCAGCCGTTGAAGACCGCGGTCACGTTCAGATCCATAATCGCCTTGAAAGCCTCCGGCTTATAGTCCGCCAGCGGTTCACGCGCGGAGATGCCCGCGTTGTTGACAAGGATATCCACCCCGCCGAACCGCGCCCGGACGGCCTCCACCGCCGCCTGCACGGACGCAAAGTCGGTCAGATCCGGCGCGAGGCCGATCACATCCCAGCTGGGCTCCTCGGACTTGAGTGCGGCGACAGCCCGGTCGGCCGTCTCCTGCCGGCTGCCGAAGAGCGCGACGCGCGCGCCGTTCTGCAAAAAGACCCGGACGACAGCGAGCCCGATCCCCCGCGTCCCGCCCGTCACGATCGCTGTTTTTCCCTGCAGCAGTTCCAAATCCGTACCTCCAGAAACCAGATTTTTTATGCTCCTAGGATACCACATCCTATGAAAAAACACCAATCCGGGTATCTGAATGCGGATATTTATGAAATACGATATATCAAAAACAGCATAAAGCAAAAGGCTCCCCTTTCAGGGGAGCTGGCAGCCGCAGGCTGACTGAGAGATTGTTATCCCGCCGCAGCGGACCAAAG
>ERZ825384.2307-NODE-2307-length-19710-cov-4.618723_pt1 | contig 19710 bp, 14 predicted proteins | sample MGYA00519931_ERZ825384 | MGnify/ENA primary metagenome ERZ825384 (study PRJEB31778, sample SAMEA3449200) | human gut metagenome | biome: human gut; feature: human-associated habitat; material: faeces | place: United Kingdom | collected 2010/2012 ...
CTCCTTCCCGGGTGATGAAGGCTTTCTCCCGTAAGTTCTGGATCGAGTACACACGACCATAGAACTTGGCGATCATACGGAGGCAGCTAGGACCACAGTCCATAGAATCCAATTGCTGATAATGTGGAAACGATCTTAGCATAAATTAAAACATTAGGATATAGACATGATTTAGTTCTTATTTCTTATACTTGATCAGCATTATGACGGGATTGGAATCCTCATTCAATTTCGTCGCGATTTCGTTTAGCCTGCCTTTGAGCTTCCCTTCTTTATAAGCCTCAATCAGTTCAGGCGCATCAAAGGGATACCAGTTCGCGATATCTTGATTAATAGATGAAATCCAATAGATCGGTCTTTGATATAAAAAATCAGTATTATATATTTGATATTTGAATATAGAATCTTCCTGTTTGTCGTATACCAACCTACTCACCGGTATTTTTCTCGTTTTAATATCGAGTTTTTTTTCTACGGTTCTCATAAAATAATAACGGCTTGTCACCTCCTCTACAAAAAGAAATATTTCTGTATCCATGGAATATATAGAGGGTGTCCTCACGATAAAAGGCTTAATATGACCGTTTGGCGAATAGGAATATAGGGTATCGGATGAGAGATTCATAAGTATCCAATTATCGGAAGTGGCGGTTGTAGCAAAAAAAGTAGGAATTACTTTTTGATCATTATCTCCGAATATAACCAGTGTTTTCTGTTCTTTAGAAGGAATTGTAATTTTCTGGATAATACTTCCGTCATACTTTGAGATAATCAAATGATAAGGCTGTTGGTCTGCCACCATTCCATAGCCTTTGTTATCATAAGTGATCAGATTATCCTTGTCATAATTAAAAACCTTAAGGTAGTCACTCTCGGGGTCTAGGAAATTAAAGCTTCTTTTAAAGTCCCCGTCTAAATCATATACTGATATTTTCCCTGTATGTGTAACAAATAGCTCATTGTTTTCCTCATCTAGTGTAATTCCTGCAATCCCCGGATATTCCTCGACACCTTGTCCTAAACGGTTTATTTTCCGTATAGCTTTTCCCGTTTTCCGGTCAAAAATGAATATGTTCCCGTCGTTTGTGTTGTTTTTTACTATTATAAATTTTTCGTCGACATCCATGACATTACCATGTGTGATAAATTCGTCAGTCGTTTCCAGCGCAATATATTCCACATCCATAATATCCTGAAGGATTAGCTCCTTTTCTGGGTAATCTTTGCTAACATTGATCGTGACAAGCTCGTCTGTCGATTGCTTATCTTTTCCACATCCCGCTAAGGCAAAGAGGAGGACTACTGAAATTAAATTTACTTTCATGCTAGTATTTATTTTTCTTATGTTTTATCAGCATAATCACCGGATTAGACTCTTCATCCAATGTAGTTGCGATCTCTTTCAGTTTGCCTTTCAATCGTCCTTTCCCGTAAGCCTCGGCAAGTTCGTGGGCTTGCAATGACTGTCCGATTACGAATTCCGGATCTAAAGGTCTCGACATCATATCCACTTCTCTTTTGCTGGTATAATCACCATTGTATATTTTAGGTATGAATAAAGAATTTTCCAGTCTATCGTACATCAAACCGGAAATTGGAAACCCTCTCCCTGTTTCAAAATTAAATTCCGCTTTCAACAGGCTCATGAAATAATAACGGTCGGTAAAAACGGTTGGTATAAGAAATACTTCAGGAGGATCCATGGAGTGTATGGAGGGGGTTCTTACGATAAGGGGGATTGTCGTATTAGCATCCGGCAAATAGTGGTATATGGTATCGGATGATGTCTCCATAAGTACCCAATTAGTATGATCTGGAACTATTTGGTACACAGCGGTTGGAACTGGAACAGCCCAAGCTTCCCCATCTCTTGCGACCGGGCTTTTAACTTCATCAAAAGGAATTGATATTTTCCGGGTGATACTTCCATCCTGCTTGGAAAAGATTAAATAATATGGAGGTATGGCGTTTGACGGGTTTTCCAGACTATTATCCGGTACATAAGAGATCAAATTATCCCGGTCGTAATTAAATGTATTTATATGAGATTCCGTACCTACGGCTTTGAAACTCCTTTTAAAATTTCCGTCTAGATCATATACTGAGATTTTACTTCCGGTATAGGCTATGACAAATATTTCCTTGTTTGCTTCATCCAGAACAACCTCCGTAATACCTACATATTCCTCGCCACCTTGCCCTTTCCTGTTTATCTTCTTCAAGGCTTTGCCGGTTTTTCTGTCAAAAACAAACAAATTCCCGTCGTTGGCCCAGTTGGTTATTAATATAACTTCTGCACCAATGGCCATTACTTTGCCTTGGGTAACAAACTCATCATTTGTTTCCAACGGGATGTATTCCACATCCATGAAATCCTGTAGTGTCAATTCCTTTTCAGGATAATTCTTTGTAACATCAACTGTGATGAGTTCATTTGTTGATTGTTTATCTTTTCCACATCCCGCTAACGCAAAGAGGAGGATCGCTGAAATTGTGATTATCCATTTCATTATTTTTACGATTTAAGGTTAAACACTTAGGGCGATACGTTCGCTCAATCATGCCTAATTACAAAAATAGGTTATTTTTTCTCGATATCTCTTCTTTTTGCTCAAAACTTATAGCGGTGAATGGAATTCTATCCGTTATTTACATAATTTAGGCAAAGGCTTAGCAATGGATGTTGTTTCCTCTCGCTATCTTGCTATCTTGTGGGTCACTTATCAAAAGGTCGAATAGTTCGTTTATTTCTGGGTCGTTGATTCCCGAATCATCCTTTTCGGACTCCAGATGCCAGCTGACCCATGTTTGTCCTTCCAACTTATCCAGTCTTCGCTATCTAAAAAAGCGATATACTCACCTTGGGCAATCTCCAAACCTGGGTTACGGGCAGCGGACGCTCCCTCGTTCTCTTGATGAATCACCTTGATACGATCCTCTTTCTTAGCGTATTCGTCAGCGATCTTTCTGGATAAGTCGGTCGAGCCATCATCCACCAAGACAATCTCCAAGTGCAGATCGCCTTGGTACATCAAGGAATCTATGCATGTGGTCAAATATTTTTTGCTTCTTGGAAGGCCCTTGTATAATCACCGTTACCGGCTATCAGCAAACGACTATTAGGATGAGCTTCTAAGACCATATGGAACGCTTTGATCAAAGAACTCACACCCTTTATTTCGTCAATCCGACCGGCAAAAAAAATAATTGTTTCTCAATTTTTGTATTATAAGAGACAGCCTCCATTGGATTCATAACCATTAGGGATTGGTTTGTTTTTTGTGTTTTATTAACATGATTACCGGATTGGATTCTTCATCTAAACTTGCGGCAATTTCTTTTAATCGTCCCTTCAACTTCCCTTTTTCATAATCCTCAATGAGCTGGGAAGCCTCGATACTTTGCCAAGATGCGATTTTATCGTCTACAGGAAGTGATTTCATATTCACCGCTCTTTTCTCAGAATAATCGTTGTTATATACAATATATTCAAAAATAGCCTTTTCTTGTTTGTCATATAATAAGTCTGTAGTGGGAAATCCCTCATGTGTCTCGAAGTTATATTCTTTTTTAACCGTTTCCATAAAATAATAGCGGTTAGTAAGAATCCCTAGGAAGAGGAATACTTCTGGATTCATGGATTGTACGGATGGGGTCCTTGCTATAATCGGTATCATTTTATGGTCTGATTGGTACTTATATACTGTATCGGATGATTGTTCTACAAGTACCCAACAATCAAAATAGGGAATTATAGGATTATAGTTATCAGGGATCACGTTGTAATATATATCCTTTGCTTTATCAGAATAGTTTACAGCCATTGATATTTTTTCTTTAAATGGAATCTGGATTTGTTTGGTTGTTCCATCCTGTTTAGATATAATAGTAAAAGCAGGCTTGTCTGTTACCCAATAATTATTAGTTATTAAACTTGTTTGGTTGAAATTGTATAAATGAAAGAAATAGAGTTCATCACCTCGTTTAAGGCTTCTTTTAAAATTCCCATCTAAATCATATACTGATATTTTCCTTGAAAAATGATCGAGTACAAATATTTCATTTTGTTTTTCATCAAGCACAATTCTTTGGATGAACGTATATTCTTCTCCACCTTGCCCTTCTCTATTTATTTTTTTTAATCCTTTTCCCGTTTTTCTGTCATAGATAAAGATATCTCCATCTCTGATTCGGTTTCTGGCAAGAATAATATCCTTTCCGATTGCTAGGACAAGACCTTGGCAAATAAAATCGTCCTTTGTTTCCAAAGGAATATATTCGACATCCATAAAATCTTGAAGAATTAGTTCTTTTTTAGGGTAACTTGCCGTAACATCAACAGTGATAAGCTCATTTGTCGATTGCTTATCTTTTCCACATCCCGCTAACGCAAAGAGGAGGATCGCTGGTATTGTGATTATCCATTTCATTATTCTTCCGATTTAAGGTTAAACACTTGGAGCGATACGTTCGCTCAATCATGCCTAGTTACAAAAATAGGTTATTTTTTCTCGTGATCTCTTCTTTTTGCTCAAAACTTATAGCGGTGAATGGAATTCTATCCATTATTTACATAATTTCGGCACAGTCTTAGCAATGGATGTTGTTCACCCTCGCTATCTTGTGGGTCACTTATCAAAAGGTCGAATAGTTCGCTTATTTCCGGGTCGTTGATTCCCGGATCATCCTTTTCGGACTCCAGATGCCAGCTGACCCATGTTTGTCCTTCCAGCTTATCCAGATCATTCTCTAGCTCATAATGCAATGTGGGAAGGTGGAAAACGACTATAGTCGCCTGTTGGAAATATTTCCTGTCGGTGGTTATCACCCAATCAACGGGTACATCCTCTATTTTCAACTGTAGATCTTCCCCATTTATCGTGTTGAATACGAGCATCACTTTTTTACCAGCCTTTATTTGGCAATCTACGCCTGCTACCCAATCAGACACACGCCAATCCGTATATTCTTTCAGCCCGGCTTCTGCCTTGTAGTAATAATTCCTGCATCTTTGTATAGATTCCGGAATCATTTGCCCGCAATCCCTCCAAAATCGATCCAGATAATGTTTGTGTACTATGTATGAGGAATCTTTTATGTTGGGAAGTAGTGTGAATGCCTTAGAATAAAGCCTGAGGATGTTTACATACCACCAGCTTCTCAAGTCAACGCTCGTCTTAGAGGAAACAAATTGATCAGAGAATTTAATCAATCCCTCAGTAACTTGAAATAATGATTTCAGCCTTCGGGCTAGGCTTGTCGTATGCATGACCGATTCTTCGTTCTGGCGGTAATAATAAAACTCAATGTTGGTGATAACCATCCTCTCCGCTTGGCAAAGGACGATGGGACACCATAACTCATCCTCATGCATGATGCCTTCCTCAAAACGAGCCTGTATTTTATGCAGATATTTCCTATTGTATATGTATTTGAAGGGCATGGGCAAATAGAAACAAGTTTTGACTAATTCTATGAAACTTTCTTTACCGGAAAGCAATTCTTTTATAGATCCGTTGGAAATACATTTAAAAGGTTTATCCATACTTCCGTCTTGATGACATAGCCACATATTTCCCATCACGACATCGGCATGATGTTTCACCGCCTCATCATATAAAAGAGATAATGATTCATCTTTAATCCAGTCATCACTATCTAAAAAAGCGATGTACTCTTCCGTGGCAATATCCAAACCAACGTTGCGGGCTGCGGATGCTCCCCCGTTCTCTTGATGAATCACTTTGATACGCTCCTCTTTTTTAGCGTATTCATCAGCAATTTCCCCTGACAAATCAGTCGAGCCATCATTAACCAATATAATCTCCATACGAAGGCCACCTTGGTTCTTCAACGAGTCGATACAAACCGTCAAATATTTCTCCACGTTATATATCGGGATAATGATCGATATGTCGATTTGATTGAGCGTATCCATATAGTATCAGGTTCGTTGATTATTATTTACATTCTTGGAATAAGGATTTATAAAATGCGATCATGTTTTTCCCGAATACTTCCGAGGAATATTTCTCCAAATACCGTTTGCGACCGTTCTTCCCGAGTCGTTTCGCTTCTTTCGGGTTCTGTAATAGGTAGACGATCTTCTGCGCTAACAGGGAGGTGTCGATCTCTACACTATCAGGAGATACTATTAATGGTACTTTCAATCCGCAAGATTCGTCTACGACCTCGTTCAACCCGGATGTGGCGGTTGCGACGATGGGTAATTCATGCATCATCATTTCGACAGGTACATAACCAAAAGGCTCGAATAGGGAAGGTACGACACCGACATCAGCTAAACGGTATAACTCAAAAAGCGAGGTTTGATCAACGAAACCAGTGAAAGTTATTTTGGAGAAGATAGGATTGGCTTCGGAGAAAGAATTTTGATAATCGCCATCACCAACTATCCATAAACGGCAATTGGGGCTTTCTTGTAAAATTAATTGAAAGGCTCGAATCAAGAAATGAGTTCCCTTGATCTCTTCTAACCGTCCGACAAAAATAATCATTTGTTCTTCTGGGTACAAGTGCCATTTTTTTCGTAATCTCTTCTGGTCAACTTCTTCTTTTATCTTGTCGCTCATTCCGTTTGGAATAATTATTATACGATTTATATCTACTCCATAATCGTGATACAATAATTCTTGCATATAGTTTGACAGGCTGATCACTTGATCCATTCTTTCATAACATGTCCTTTCCTCCTCGAATGATTTTTGGATTAAATCTTCCAATTCATTTGTTTCTTTTTTTCGTAAGATAATTCGAAGTTTTTCTAAGTTATCATGAATAACTGAACTCCATTCAGAAAAATGAGTGACAGTAATCACTTTGCAATCAAATGCAATTTTTAGTTCTAATGCAAGTGATTTATCTCTGTATGAATTTAAATGAAAAACTAGATTTTTTTGGTCTTGAATATAATTTCTGAGTAGATAGACAATATTCCGAGAGTAAACTTTTCGTTGTTCTTGATCTAGAAGATTCCATTCTTTTGAGATCGGCTCTGGGAAATACCAGTATGAAACATCTTTCACTTCTTTTTTTTCGATTTGAAGTTGGTCACATAATATGTGAACTACATGGATGTGGATACTATTACTTTTACTTCGCAAGGCGGTAATCAATTCACGAATATAGGTACCTACTCCGTATAAGCCACCTCGACTTTTGTTCGAGAAAATATATAGATTAATCATTTTTATGGTATGTTGATAGAATATACTTACAACTTATATTATAAAAGCTGTTGCCACGAAGTCTCAATTGCTCCAAGGGCAGTCAATCTATACATGCCCTCACCTGCATAACCACCAGATAACCCCATATTCTCCAATGTTAAACTAGGTTTAAGCTTCGGAAATATTCTGTTCGACTCTAATTCTCTAGTGTGTGCACGCAAAAAAAGATATATGTCTTGTTGTTCATTTGCTGATAGATCATTTCTATTATTTTTGATACTCTCTGTGATAAAAGATAAACATTCGTTGCTCATTTGGCTTTTGGCACGATGAAGCCAATACCATCCATATCCAATCAATCCTTCATCACGACTGTAATTAGGGAAAGGGTCGTGAATGACGGCTCGGTACATCCGCTTATCGAAATCCTCAAATAAATCTTCCTCAATCTCAATAAGATTATTGTAGGATAAATAGTTGATCCCTACCCCAATACCAGCTATGCCTTTCTCATAATCTGGACGATAATTTACATGGAGCTGTTCTTGGATTGCCATGATCAAATCCCATGCATATTCTTCGAATAATGTTTTTCCTGTATAACGAGCATAATGGAAGAAGAAAATAGCTATTCCTAACTTGCCATGTAGTAATCCTGGGCATTTTGTTAATGTCCCATTTAAAAGAAGCCAATCTGCAATTTTTGTTAGTTCCATAATAATTACTCTAGGCAGTTACTTCTTTTGTTTATATTTTGCAATCATAAGAACTGGATTGGATTCCTCATCTAAGCTGGCTGCAATCTCTTTTAATTTGCCTTTTAAATTCCCATTTTTATAGGCATCAACTAGATCAGGTGCTTCTAATGTTTTAACAAAGGCTATTTCTTTATTTATAAAGGCTATTCCTCCATAACCCAAACTTACAAATTCTTTATGCACATAATCAGCATTATAAAGAGAGTATTCATAGATAATATTTTCTTTCATATCATACATTAAATCTGTTCTTGGAAGTCCTACCCGACTTGAAAAATCATATACTTTCTTTACTGTCTGCATAAAATAGTAGCGATCAGTAAGAACTGATGGATATAGAAATATCTCGGTTTCCATTGATTGTATGGAAGGAGTTCTTGCTATAAAAGGGACAACTCTTTTATCAGTAAAAACCCGATATATCGTATCTGATGAGTGATCCATTAAAATCCATGAATCATGAAATGGAACAAATTCTTCATTTCGAGGTCTTGCAGATTTAGTCTGTTCCTTATTAATAATTAAACTGGTTTTTTTCTTGTCATATGGAATATGAATTTCTTTGATAAGTCTTCCGTCCTGTTTTGAGATAATATAAAATATGTTTTTGATTTCATCGGTAAATAAATTGTCTCCATCATTACAGATTAAATAGTCACTTCCTAAATTGAAAACCCGATCATAGGATGCCCCTTCTATATTTTTAAAACTTCGTTTAAAATTACCTTGTAGATCATATATATATACTTTTTTAGATCGATTATCAACTACAAATAATTCTTCATGTTCTTCATCTAGGGTAACTCGCAAAAGAAAGCTATATTCTTCGGAACCAGAACCTTGCCTATTTATTTTTCTAATACCTTTCCCTTTTCGGTCAAAAATGAATATATCACCATCTGAAGATAATTTCAGATTTCTGACAATAATCATATCCTTACTGATATCTTGCATATACCCCATAGTCGTAAACGTACGACTGGTGTCTAGCGGGATATAATCTATATCAAATATATCTTGGAGAGCAAATTCTTTTTGAGGGTAATCTTTTGTGACATCTATTGTGAGCAAATCTTTACTTTGTTGCATATTTACACAGCCTCCACTCAAAATAGAAAGGAGGACAGATAATGCTATAATTTTATTTTTCATTACTTTTTATATTTTAGAATTAAAGATTCTCACAATTTGGATTATGAATATTTACATGACAAAGGTTAGTTTGCCCAATCATTATTTCATAATCAGAAGGAGACGGACATAGCCATTGATAAATACATGCATTGCAAGGCTCTTGATTGCGTACTCGCAGCCAAGATTTTCCTTCTTCTATTTCTTTCTGTATTAACTCAAAAATACTATGAGTACATATGTTGCCTAATGCTGGATAATTTATATTCGAATGCACATCTCCATTTGGCATTATGTTGATTTTCCCAAAGTCATTATTATTTATCATTTGTTTGATAAAAAAGTCTTTAATGGACATTGATGTAGATAATATATCGCTCTTTTTTAGAAAAACATTTTCTTTGAAAAAATCGATATTATACCCTGTGTATATTGGATTAAATTGATATTTGTCAATTTGATATTCTTCGATAATTTCCCAAGCTTTTAGATAATCATCTAAAGATGCTATATCAAAAATAAGTTCAAATAGATTATTCTGATCTTTTAACGATTGTGTAGTTATGATTAATTGTTTCCTATCTATAGGAAAATGAATATGTATTTTGTATAAAAAAATATTTTTGCATACTGATGCTGGAATTGCAAAATTAATATAATTGCATATTATTTTTTTTGACGAATTATATTGATTCAAAAAATCAACAAGCTTGTCAAATTTAGCAATGTGTTTTAAATCCCCACTGATGCTATATGTTATATTATCTGGCATTGACTGCAAATAATCAATTAGCTTATCTTGATCTAAGATATGATCAAGATGAATGATTATTTCGTTTAAAAAATGCAATAAGTTGGCATTTTTTATAAAATTATACTTTTCGTTACGTTTATTGCAGAAATTAGTATGTGGTAATATTTGTATAGGTTTCCCTTTAGATAAAGATATATCTATAATATCTCCCATGTATTTTTCTCTTAAATTTGTAATAAAAGAATGTATATCATTTTGTCTATATTGCTCATTTTTCAATATGGTAACACCGCAATTTTCATCTTGAAGTAATTCTTCTAATAGATTAATTACTTTTTCATTATTAGAGATTATGGTTTCTTTGTCTAATGTGTTATACAATAACATATAGCCATTTGCAATGTTTATATGCATATAAGGCTCAATCATAAACCAATAGTCACTTGTTCTTTCCATTACTCTGTTATTAAATGATTAATTATTTGAAAGAATTCACTAGGACATTTTCCCAAATATGAAAAAATGCGATTTAGTTTATCTTCAAATGTTTTTTGATTCTGAAAGTCTGGACAAACAAATTCCTCTACACCTAGTTGATCCAGATTATCCAAACTTAATAAGCAAGTGGAGCAAGCTCTTCCTCCGTAGCAATATTGACAAACTTTTTTGCAGTGTACATAATAAGAATTGTACCTTTGTACAATTTCAGGAATGTTAATAAATACATGATCATTTACTTTGCCTAAAAAGTTTTTGTAGCTAACTTTTTCACAAGGTAACAAGTTATTGTGCGTGTTTAAGAACATTCTTGTTTGAAAGGGCAAACAAGTTCCCGTTGGGAAGGAATCTATCAAATCATACAATAAGTAGAGTGTGTTTGAAAGATACAAATTGAGAGAATAATGTTTCAAAAACTTTTTTGATTCATTAAATGGGATCAATCGATTACTTACTATGGGTAATACGTCAGATCCTTCCTTTTGGAATTCCTTCTCGCTTATTTTTCTGGAATGAAAAATATCATCAAAAATATTTTTTTTATTAAGATTTATATGATCTGAGCTTAATTGTGATATTCTTGGAATTTTACCATATCTATTATAAATAAACTCGTAAATTCCTTTTATGGAATTGCGATTATTTAGTACTGCATTAAAATTTACATATTTATCGAAATAACTAGGATGTTTTAGTTTTATCATATCGGTATTCATTAAAACATCATGAAATGAATTTTTGTTGTTGCTTGCATAGGTACGATAACTATGAGCTTTTTCGTTTCCATCAAAACTGATTAATAACTCTATATTATTTTCAACTATAAAGTCGATATATTTGTGTATTAAGGTGGCATTTGTTGTCATATTGAACATTAAGTCCAATTTTTTGTTTTTGTTTAAAAGTTTCGCTTCTTCTATTATTTGTTGTATAGCAGGAAAATTGACAAGTGGTTCTCCCCCAAAAAAGCTAATTGTTAATTTGGTCTTTTTATGCTTTACATTGAAAATGTATCTTAGGAAATTTAAAGCGTATTTTATATTTATATTTTTGGATTCTTTTTTTGAGAAGTTGTATAAATCACCTAGTGAACAATATTTGCATTTTAAATTACAATAATCTGTTATTTCAAATACAATAACTTTCGTTTGAGTGATATTTTCCGTACATTCATAATCCATGTCTACATATAGACCACCAAACTTATAAAGTATTAAATACCGGATTGCGTCCCAACGTTGTACATTATGTGGAAAAGCATTATAGGCCGGAATAAATTCCGGATAATAGGTTTTCAAAAATGTCTCTATATCATTTTTATTCCAAAACCGATACTCCCAATCGGGATTTAGCTCTTTCCATGATTGGGAAATCTCGACTAAAGAAGGAGGTGGTCCCGCTAAATCCTCATAGATCTGATGAATGATCTGTGGAATTTTAGGATGTATATGATTATTTCGGATTGCGGTGACAAAGTGCTCTTTTAAGTAAAAGTATTCTTTAGGCATATACAGTTCCTCGAAAGATGTATTATATTCTTTGGTTTGTGAATATAAATCGGCTTCTATGTCCGGACAGATGAAAGATGGATGAACAATATGGTCGATTTCCTCGTTTTTGATGTTGGTAAATGGATGATTTTTTATAGCATGGGGCATTTTGTCATAATATGCGATCTTTGTTATTAAATTTTTGTTTGGAATGATCGATAATCGATTATTGATAAGGTTCGTGTATGCGTATTTTACCTCCCAAAAATGTTCATTACTGTGATTCACTATATTAAAGAACCTGTTCCAGCGATATTGAAATGGAGCGTGAGAAGGTAAATTTGATAAGTAATCCAGTTGGTTAAAAAGATCGTACTTGTTTTCGTTAAGGCAGTGCTCTTGCCAAACTCGTCTCCAACCAGCCCATCCGGATACGTGGGTTAGGTTAGAATAATAGTAAGTTCCGTCTCCCCTGTTTTTACCGAATTGATAATTACTTCCGGATATATGTCCGATGCGTTCGTCGTTTCTGAATTTTTTCAGTAATGTCGTACAATAACCAAAGAATGAAAGAGAGGGTACACAGTCATCTTCTAGTATGATTCCTTCGGGCTCTTGCTCGAAGAACCAAGAAATCGAATGAAAACAGTGTTTGTCGTATCCTTGATTTTTTTCCTGATATAGTTTAAATACTTGGCATTCCCAATCAATGTGGGAAACAATGGACGTTGTTTCCTTACATATTTTACACTGTGTGTCATTAGTTGATTCATCTACTGCTATATATAGTCTTCTTGGTTTCACCACTTTGATACGATCAAATACTTGCTTTATATTTGATCGATTAAAGGCTATAAGGAGAATCGCTATTTTGGGGTCGTAGATTATCATAATATGTATTAGTTCTTGATTAATGACAAACTTAGTATTTCTGTAAGGTTACACTTAGAGTTCCTAATAACATAATTCAATGCAAGCATCCAGGAAAAACGTATCATTGGGGGCACTGTACAGTGATTATCACGATAGTGATGGATCAACTATATAATACTGTTTAATCCTGAAGCTTGCATATGATAAAGAATAATACCTAATTATTTTGTATGATGAAATCTCCCGTAAGCTGCCCTAGGCGATGTTCTAACACTAGATAAAAGCATCCTGTGCCAGCCTGATCTAAAGAGATGGATACACATTCACCTGCTTCGCCGGAGACTACTTCGTTATATAGGATAGCTCCTTGCTCATTTACAACTTGGACAGTCAAATCATCCAGAGCATCTATAAAATGTATGCTCAATAAATTTCCGTCGATTGATACCGTTGGAGGATTGGGGATTATCGAACGATATCTTTCTTTACCCCATGTTCCTTCGGTTGGAACGGTATCTCCCAATACTACTTGAGGTAAAAATATACCTAAGCAGATAATTAATAAGGTCAACAAATGCTTATTCATGATATCTTATGGTTTAAATTTTTTGCAATTTAAAAAGTTTAATGAAGGTAAGGTAAGAAATCCAGAACAAAGTTCAGAACATATTTTTGTTCTGGACCTGTTCTGATTTGTATAGAGTTAAAAACCAGCGATAAACGAATTAAAATCCTGAACGCTTCCAGTTTTCTTAAAGATTTTTTTATAGAGACGAGAACGGAGTGGCGAGCTATTGTATCGCAATATCTTTGTCATCTTTGTAGAGCTAAGTTTTATCTTTGTCAAGTAACAAACCTGTATTTCCTTATAGGAGATCTTCGGATAGCTCTTCTTTAATCGTGCCGTAAAGTTATTGAAGGTTTGATCTAATAGTTTTTCTAATGCTCTCCATTCATCATCGGTTAGTTTTACACAGTCTTCCGTATGGATTTTTTTATAAATATCAGAGTCTTCCATTTGAGCAATCCGTAAAGATTGTCTCTTTTCATCAGCATCTATACTTTCATTATGAATTTCCAGTACTCTCTTCTCTTGCAAGAGCTGTTGACCTTCCCATCCTTCTTGTCGCTCTTTTTCCATGGCTATTAGTTGTTCTTGCAATTTCTCAATCTGTTGTCTGTTTTCTTCTTTTATCCGGAGATTGTTTTGACGTTGTTTCTCGATAGTCTGCTCCAATATCTCTTTTTGGTTTTTTATTTCTTTCTCTCTTCTTCGCCAATAAGAATAAATCCCTAAGCTTATAAAAACACATGCACAGATAATCAAAGCATACAGATAGCGTTCCTTATCTTTTTTCATTACTTTTATTTGAGACTGGTATAGTGCTTCTTGAATTTTCTGATAGTTGTAAAAATAATCCATTCTCCGGATTGACTCTGTTTCCACGATTCTATCGATAGAGTCTCTGCACGCTTCATATCTTTTATTTAAAGTGATACTCTCTATCCATGCGGATTGTTTTTCTTTTACATATGACAGATATTTCAATGCTCCCGCATGAGTTTGTAAAGAAGGGCTGCTTAATGCCTTTTGCAGATAATATTCCGAGGAATCGATTTGCGCTGTCTCTAAATAGTATTTGCCTAGCACCAAATGGGTCGGAAAACGTGACTCCTCTGTTCGAAAAAGCCGTAAGGCCTGATCTATATATTTTGCGGCTACCTCATACTCTCCCTTTTCTAAATAAATATTGGCTAATTCATTGGGAATAGTTCCGTTACCCATAGCAGGGGCATAAGGTAATGCCTCACGGTAAACCTCTATTGCATCGATGAGTTGTTGAGTTACGGTATATGCTCTTCCTAGGTCTCTTAACACGTAGGCCTGTCCTATCGTATCACGAATCATTTCGAAACAATTATTGGCTTGTTTCAAATAAGGAATTGCTCTTTCATATACATGTTGATAAGTGTAGAGCATCCCTATCTGATTATTGATTCGTCCTAGCAATGCATAGTCTTTCACTTGCTTTTCATCTCGCAAAGCCTTTAAAAAACATTCTTGTGCTTTCATTGGTTGATCGAGGTCATTATTTATCAGTCCTTTGTAATACCAAGCTTTCGCTTTTCGTTCCAGATCGTCTGTTTCCTCATAATAATCCGTCGCGATCGTGATCAGCGAGTCGGTTTCATGCTTAACAAAAGTCTTGTCTTGTGTTTCTGTTAACAGCAAATAATAATGTGCCTTATCTTTTCGGGATAGGTTTTCTTTGTTCTCTATTTGTTCAAGGAGCATTAAGGCGCTATCCGGATGTTGGGGCATAAGGTTCTCTATTTTTCGGAAGTCTATGGTTTGATGGCCCATTCCATCGCAAGAGATCCATATAATAGGTATTAGAATTAACAGGAAAACAATGTTTTTCTTCATCTGCGTATTATTTGTTGGCGATAAAGATAATACAAAAAGGCGAGGATATTCCGGCTGGAAAGTCCGACTTTTTTGAACGGTTTTTATTTCTGTTGTAAATGCATTGAATAACAGATTGTTACGCTGGTTGTAAACTGTCTGTTTATGGCTTGTCAAATGAATAACTTACGGCTTGTCAAGTGAATAACTTACGAGTAGGGGTAGCCGTCAGTTAACGGCTTGGGAAGTGATCAGTTATTCACTAGAGAAGCCTTTTTGAGGGAGAAGATATACTTAGATGCCACTTGAAGTATATCTTCTCCGGGCATAGGATATATACTTCATCGGCAAAGTAAGTATATATGGATAAAAGCAGGCTTTTTACCTTACCAGCCACTTCTCAATATTGCGGGTTTCAGAGGAGAAGTTCACGCCGATCTTGAAGACCTCCCGATTGTCTCCGGCGAAAGGTAGGGCGTAGCCTTTCTCCTCGATCTGCCGCAGGGCCTCCTCGGCGGTTCCGTTGAGCTTGAACTCCATGATATATACATAGCGATCGGTTTGCAATACGAGGTCTATACGCCCGTTCGAGGTATGGTACTCCATTTGCGTGTACAGGCCGACCAGCTTGAAGACGATGAAGAGGACGTTCCGGTAATGCAGCTCCGTGTCTCGCTCCGGCTTTTGCCCGGCGATCACCTCGTAGGGTGTGTCGGCGAAGAAGCTTTGGAGGCGGTGGAAGAAGGCGTCGTAATTGCCAGACCGTATCTCCCGAACGAACTGTCCGATCTCGAAGGGGGTCTTAGAGGCTTGTATGCTCGTATAGAAAGGAAGTAGGTATTTGACGAAACCTTCTTCCACCTCCTTGTTCGGGAAACCCAGTCGATAAATGCCAAACTCAGGATCATAGCCCTTGATGGTCAGATACCCGCTTTGGTAGATGACGGGTATGGGATTGTTCGAGGCGGAGTCGATGCTGTTCAGCACATCGGCGTCGGTCTCCGTGTTGGCCATCTCGTAGAGGTCGTAATGGGTGTGCTTGAGCAGCTCCACGAGGTAGGAGGGTGTTCCGGTCTCGAACCAGTAGTCTCCGAATTCCATCTTAGCGAAGGTATTCAATAGGCTGAATGGATTGTATATACCCTCGGACTTGGCGGTGAAATGGTATCCGTCATAGCGTTGCTTGAGTTTTAGGCAGGTTTCCTCGTAGGTCGTCATTTGGGTATCAGCCAGTTCCTTCACTTCGTCATCCAGATAGGCATGTATCTCTTTTTCTGTGATGCCGCATATCTCGACGTACCGATTATCCATCGACAGGTCCATGAGGTTGTTGAGGTCGCTGAATACGCTTACCTTGCCGAACTTGGTCACGCCGGTCAGGAACGCTAGGCGGATATATCCGTCCATGCTCTTCAGAACGCCGTAAAACGCTTTCAGTATAGAGCGGTAGGCCTCCTGTAACTCCGGATTCCCGATCGCCTGTAGCAAAGGCTTGTCATACTCGTCTACCAGTATGACCACTCTCCGTCCTGTTCTCTCATAGGCACGGCGTATCACGCCGGTGAAACGATCGGATGGTGTTATCTCTCTCTCGTCTTTCCCCCACAGGTCTTCCCAAAGGTTCAGATAACGTCGTAATATACTCTCTAATGCCCCAGGGTCAGAATATCTCTCCGCATTTAAATCCAAATGTAAGATGGGGTATCTTATCCAGTCTTTTTCCAATTTCTCCATTGCCAGTCCCTCGAACAGCTCCTTCTTTCCTTGGAAATAGGCCTCCAGCGTGGACAGCAGCAAGCTTTTCCCGAAGCGTCGGGGGCGGCTGAGGAAATAATATCGTCCGGTTGTTACTAATTGGTAGATTAGGGCGGTCTTATCAATATAGAGATAACCATCTTTGCGAAGGCTCTCGAAGTTCTGTATGCCGATGGGATAAATTGTCTGGTTCATATCGTCCTATATTTTATGCGACTTATAAGCAAAGTTACATAAAATATAGGAGAGGAACCGTATCTTTAGAAGTAAATTTTCAACAATAATATCTTACTATGAAGTAGATTTATAACTTGCTGACAGTAAGATGGATAAATATGCTTGTCGAATTTCCGTAAAAACACGTACATGTTTTCACGGATTCACGTACGTGTTTTTGGGAATTCACGTACGTGTTTTCCGAAAAACATGTACGAATAAAAAACAAGTCTGGAAAAACAGACAATAAGTAAGAAGTTTTTATTCCTTATACTTAGCCACCATAATCACGGGGTTGGATTCCTCATTCAATCCCGCTGCGATCTCATTCAAGCGGCCTTTCAGCTTACCTTTCTCGTAGTCTTCCACCAACTCATTGGCTTCTAGTTTCTTTATGAAAGCGATCCCATCGTTATTGATGATCTTTAGTATTCCGTGTTCGTACCACATATCAACGGGTGTCTGATCTACGAAATCGTTATTATATACGACACACTCAAAGATAGCGTCCTCTTGTTTATCATATACCAAGTCGGTTCTGGGGAATCCGGTTTCTTTCTCAAAATCCCATTGTTTCTTTGTTGTTTGCATGAAATAATACCGGTCGGTAAGAATACTTGGATAAAGAAATACTTCCGGGGCCATAGAGCGGATAGGTGGAGCCCTTACGATAAAGGGTTTGATAGAGTGATCTTGGGAATAACTATAAATCGTATCTGTAGATGGCTCTATTAAGACCCAACTTCCATTTTGGGAAATTAATTCGGTATTACGAGGTCCTGCGGACCAAATTCCTTTTGATAAAAACGGTGATATCTTATGCTCATAAGGGAGTTCGATTTCCTTGACAATGCTCCCGTCTTGTTTGGACAGGAGCCAAAATGCGCTTTTTCTCAGATTTTTATAATTGCCAATCTCATCGTAGCAGATTAAGTTGTCTTGATCGAAATTGTATATCTTCCCGCTATTGAAATTAAAATCTTTATCGTACTTTAAAGTTCGCTTAAAGTTTCCGGACAGGTCGTATACGATAAACTGGCTCGAATAGTAGTTGTTGATAAACAGCTCACCTTTCTCCTCATCGAGGGCAATAGACCCGATATTCGTGTATTCTTGGCTACCTTGGCCGCTGCGGTTGATTTTTCTCTGGCCTTTTCCGGTCCGGTCGAAGATAAATATATCTCCGTCTTGTCCGTTCTTGTTTCTAAGGATTATGAGATTTTTGCCGATGGCTTGCATGCTGGCTGAGGTTATGAATTCCTCATTCGTTTCTAATGGGATGTATTCCACATCCAAAAAGTCTTGAAGAATCAGTTCCTTCTTCGGATAATTTGCCGTGATATCCACGGTTAAAAAGTCGTTAGCCGGTTGCTTACCACTTTCGCATCCCGTTATCAGGAACAGGATCATCGCAGAGATTGTGAGTATAAGTTTCATGGTAGTATGTTTTTAAAGGTGTCCCTTTAGCAAACATATGCTTTTCTCACTGTTAGAAAAATATTTTATACATCTATTTTCGTGAATGTGTTGTTTAACATTATCTTTGCAAGTCAATGAACGTGAATATGGAAGATGATTTTGATATAAGGGATGCCCGGATGCCGGAAAACGAACGAGAGTACGAGAACGTGCTTCGGCCGCTTTCGCTCCGTGACTTCAGCGGGCAGGCGAAGGTGGTGGAGAACCTGAAGGTGTTCGTCATGGCTGCCCGCATGCGTAAGGAGGCGCTGGATCATGTGCTTTTGCATGGACCTCCCGGGTTGGGAAAGACGACGTTGTCGAATATTATAGCGAACGAGTTGGGGGTTGGTTTCAAGGTCACGTCGGGGCCGGTGCTGGATAAGCCGGGAGATCTGGCCGGGGTATTGACCTCGCTGGAGAAGAACGACGTGCTTTTTATCGATGAAATACATCGTCTCAGTCCGGTTGTGGAGGAGTATCTCTATTCGGCGATGGAAGATTTCCGTATCGACATCATGATCGACAAAGGTCCCAGTGCCCGCTCTATACAACTCGACCTCAATCCTTTTACACTTGTGGGGGCCACTACGCGCAGCGGCTTGCTTACCAGTCCGTTACGTGCCCGTTTCGGCATTAATTGCCATTTGGAGTATTATGACCATACGATATTGAGCCATATCGTGCAACGCTCTGCTTCGATTCTGCAAGTTCCCTGTACGGCCGAGGCGGCTGTGGAGATTGCCATGCGCAGCCGTGGGACACCTCGTATTGCCAATGCCCTTTTGCGCCGTGTCCGCGATTTTGCCCAAGTGAAAGGAAGCGGGCGCATTACAATAGAGATTGCCCGTGTCGCTCTCGAAGCTCTGAATATCGACCAGTACGGTCTCGATGAAATCGATAACAAAATATTGGTAACGATTATCGACAAGTTCAAAGGTGGCCCTGTGGGTCTGACGACGATTGCAACGGCACTGGGCGAAGATCCCGGTACGCTCGAGGAGGTCTATGAGCCGTATCTTATCAAAGAGGGCTTTATCAAGCGCACGCCTCGCGGACGGGAAGTAACCGAGCTTGCCTATACGCACTTGGGTCGTAACCGCATCGATCAGGGTCTGTTGTTCTGATATTGCGAAGAAAGGAGAGAGAAGATGTCCGGAATGAAAAGTTTGGCCAAAGA
>ERZ825384.2318-NODE-2318-length-19591-cov-5.036394_pt1 | contig 19591 bp, 24 predicted proteins | sample MGYA00519931_ERZ825384 | MGnify/ENA primary metagenome ERZ825384 (study PRJEB31778, sample SAMEA3449200) | human gut metagenome | biome: human gut; feature: human-associated habitat; material: faeces | place: United Kingdom | collected 2010/2012 ...
ATGTATCGTCCGTGTAGACACTCATAGAAGCCTGTAAATAATCGGCTGCCTTGAAGCCTGCCCACTTGGGACTGATCGTGACAAAGCCTTTCAGAATACCGGATTCAATCACCCGCAGTTCAGGCAAGATGGATTTTCCTCCGTATTTTGCATTGTTGATCATGTGTTGGACGGCGATATAGTCATCCCTTGATACGATAGCCTCGTGTTCTCCTCTGTACAGACTCTGCTGGCGTTCTCCTCTGTTTTTCTTGGACTTATGACTGATCACATCGGGAGTCCATGTCTTTCTTGTGAGAACATCGCCGCAATGCCGCTCGTTTCTCAAAATCTGGATAACTGTGTTGGATGTCCACTTGGTGTTGCCGAGAAACGTTGTCTTGCCGAGTTCCTCAAGGGTCTTGGCAATATAAGCTGAGGAATATCCGGAGAGGTACATATAGAATATGAGCTTAACGGTTGGGGCCTCATCCGGATTGATTACCAGCTTGCCGTCCGTATCGTGAGAATAACCCAGCAGCTTGGGTGTCAGCGGAAGGCCGCCATTTAGACGCTGGGCAAGAGAAACCTCCATGCTGCGACTTCGGATACGGGACTCGTTTTCTGCAATGGACGCCAAAAAGGAAAGCGGCATGGATGTGTCTTCATTCAATGAGAAGATACATTCGCTCTCAAAGAAAACGCCCACCGGATTGCGAAGTTCCGCAAGGTTCCGCACCATAGTAATGCAGTCGACTGTATTTCTGGCAAGACGCGAAACCGATTTGGTGATGATCAGGTCAATTTTTCCTGCTCTGCTGTCAGCGAGCATTTGGTTCAGCGCAACGCGGTGTTTTGTCGAAGTGCCTGAGATACCTTTGTCGGCGTAGATCTTCACAAGCGACCAATTGGGATGCTTCAAAACAAACTCCTCATAATAGTTTTTCTGAAGCTCATAAGACGTTTCCTGCCCCAGATTATCTGTGGAAACTCGGACATAGACTGCAACACGCTGATGAACGTCGGCATCATAGAAATCAACCTGTTTCCTTGCAGGATAGATGACATCCGGTTCTCGTCGATTGGAGTATCGCTTGTGTACTTTCTCGCGTTCTGCTTGATCGGCTGCTTTTTTGGTTGATTTACTCATGGAGTGCACCTCTCACGTCCAGCTCATCATCAGATAGGATCTTCCAGTCTGGAGCTGGGAGAAAACAAGGCTCTCGAAGATCGTCGCGATAATACGATGCCAAAGTGTATAGATCTTCTGATATGAAGTAAATGCCAACGGGAGGCTTTCGAGCAGCGAGCATTCTTGCGCAAATCGTTACTTCCCGGACATCTCTGGATACATTGCTGACCTTTTGTGTGATTATGAGATTGACTTTTTCCTCATCACAGTCAGACAGAAGCTCAGTCCATGCCGGTGATTTCTCCATATAAGGTGCGGTCGACCCATTGTCAATATAGAAGCCCACAAACTTCCATAGAGGGTACTGCGCCAACGTAGCACGAAAAACCTCTTTGTTACGCTCGAGATATTCCTCGTCCCCATATTTCGTCTGATTAAAAAAGCGAATATACACTGCAACCTTGAACGGAATCTTAGGGCTAGGTGTCTCATGGCGGATGCTTTTCAACCACTGCCTGTGTTGCTCTACAAGTGGAGAAACAAAGCTTTCTCCCAGACACAGGTCAAAAGAGGAATATTCAGCCTCTTCGCGTCCTTGTTCGGTGCCTAATGGCAGCAGCTCCGTGTTTTCCATGTTTTCCTCCGGTATTGGGGTCAGCCCTTTTGGATGAATTATAGGGAAAACGCTTAAAAATAAGAAGATACCATAGGTCAACATCCTGACCTATGGTATGTAAATGGAAAAAAATTATCGGATTGGTCAACCAACCCGATAATCAATCCATGTTCTGTTTCTTATGCATGGAGGCCTTTACCTCACGGACGATGTTCAAAATAGTTTCCATCTCACTGGCTGAGCAGTCTTCGAGAAGTTCGGCAAATTCTCCTTGATAAATCGTCTTCACCTCCGGTACATCTGCGCGGAGCAAATGATCCGCAGATACCTGAAGTGCTTCTGCTACTTTAACGAAAGTCTCGAGCTGCATTCTCGTTTTTCCGCGTTCGATGTTGCTGATCAACGGCAGTGACACAGATGCCTTGACCGCCAAATCTGCCTGACTCATTCCTTTACCGGTTCGAACCGCCTTGATGCGTGAGCCGATCAGCGCCAAATCCGATTGTTCATACATGATCAGCTCACCTCCTCCTTGCCGGATATAATCTGCTAACTATAATTTAAGTTAGTATATATCATGCGAAGATTGGTTTTATATAATCGTTCCGCTATAAAATAGCGATTTCAATATAATTGGGTTGCCAAAATTTTTAGGAGGTATCCTTATGCAACTCAATTACATTGTCCTTGGCCAAAGAATCCAGAAAATCAGAAAGAACAAGCACATCTCTCAGGCAGTGCTGTCTGCTATGATCGACAAGTCCGCCGGTTACATCAGCTACCTTGAATGCGGAACAAAAGTCATGAGTCTCGAAACCTTTGTCAGTATCGCAAATGCACTGGAGGTGTCGACTGATACGCTCCTGAGCAGGCAACTCACCAGTGTGACGGAGATGTCCAACATCGAAGCACAAAGGATCTTCGCAAACTGCTCTCCGTATGAAACCTATGTTCTGCTGGATGTGCTGAAAGCAGCCAAAGAAGCTCTTCGCTCGCATCAACAGCTTCTCCCCAAGGGCGAGTGGTAATCATTTTACCAACTGAATATCAAATAGCAACAGACCACAGGTTAAGAGATTGACCTGTGGTCTGTTGCGTACAAAAACGATTATATTTTCGCCAAAAACAACTACGTTTTTGGCTTTTGCGAGATTTCCTTATTCTATGATGGTATAATTTGATTCAGTCAGAATAGACGACAAAGCATCGTCAATTCACGCGCCCTCGAAGAATGACAATCAGGGATGGAGAAAACGAGAGGCATTACCCATGAGTGCAAACGTAAAACCTACATATTACCGCCTGGAACTGGACGATTATTCTGCCGCTGCCTTTACCAGCTTCGGGAAATACTATTACGGTACGTTGGAGGATCTTCGCTGCTTTTTCGGAGAACTCGCACATGATGAGAAATTAAAGAAGCAATTCAAGGAGTTGCTATTTACATTCCAAGCCTTCGAAGAAGGACATCAGGATCTCAGCCATTCTATCGCATACAGGAAGGTACCATTCCTAGTCCCTGCGCAGTTACTCCACAGGAAACCCGTCACTTTGGAAAACTACAAATGGACGCATACCAACACATGGGACAAACCTTATTATATGCGCTGTGACAAAGTCAGATCCGAACATCTCTGGCTTGCCTGCGACGGGGAATACTGCCGTGCAACCAAAGCTATGTTTTCAAGACTACAGCATACCGGAACGATCGGCAAGTGGAATCATGTCGGAACAATGCTTTGGGGATTCCCGTGCATTCTCACCGGAAACCCATTCAGCTTCTGGAATCGATTAGCTGAACCAGAAAAGCAGTTCAAGACCAAAGAGGACGCTAAGCGAGATTGGGAGCTGTTCCCCGAGAATCCGGACCCCGACTATTCGGAGTTTTGCAATGAAATCTTTGGAGATGGCTGATGTTTAGGAGAGCACCATGATAGAAGAACGCTGGACGAAATCGAAAATAAGCGATATTGCAAAACATCTGGCGATACAAGAATCGCGGAACAAGGATGCGCTTGTCTGCAGATGCACGTTCCACTTTGGTACTTCGTTTCGCCCAGCTACAAAGGACGAGATTATAAAGAGCACATGCAAAAAGGCATTTACGACACCATACCGGGAAAGGGGTAAAGTCCCTGCGGAGGCGTATCACATGGGCAAATGGCTTGGCTACACGGTAGAGCTGTGCTTTGATGGTCAATGGTTCAATATCGACCAGTGGCACCGATCTGCAAGTGGAAAACTCAAACACCGCTATCTATATACCGCGCCTGAGCGGGATATTCTTTCCAGCCCATATGATGAATTAGCGCTTCTTAAAAAGCGGATCAGCTTTTCGGATTTGGCGGCTTCGACGCAGGACATCATTTGTGCGGAAAATCCGGCATTCGAGCGCAGCTCGTTTGGCACGTGGGATTTCTTCATTTGGGGAAGTCTTGCTGATTTAGAGGCGTTGCTTCAAAAGCCGGTTAAAAATGAAGACGATGAATGTAATTCAAAGACCTTATTGAAAGAGCTAGTCTTCAAAATTCAAGACCAGATCAGCTTTTTTCAGCAGACTATCCCGCATTGGATAAACAACTGGTCACCGGAAACGTCAGTCAGAATTATTATCTGTGAATTGTGATTTTATAGGTAGCTATTTCCCCAAAAGTGTGGTAAATGTTTGTGCTGCGAAGAAGGAGGTGGAACACCATGATTTATGTCATGTCAGATATCCATGGGCAGAAGCGGCGCTTTGATTCCGTCATGAAGCAAATCAACCTGCAGCCTGAGGACACGCTCTATGTCCTTGGAGATGTGATAGACCGCAACCTCGACGGCATCAAGCTCTTACGCCAGATCATGGCGATGCCAAATGTCAAAATGCTTCTGGGCAACCACGAACTTATGATGATGAACGCACTTTACTACCCGCCCCCAGAAGATGAGGAATGGCCGGAATATTACTATGAGCGCAAACAAACTCTGTGGTATCGAAACGGCGGTCAGATCACGCACAACTACCTGAAGCGCATAAAGAAAGCCATTCGCCAAGAGATTTTCGAATACCTGGACAAGCTGCCAGTCAATGTGGAGCTGACAGTAAACGACAGGCAATACATCCTGACGCACGCGGCACCTGTGGACTTATACGAAAGCTACGGCTGGAAATATAAAAGTGCGCGTGATTTCGCAGTTTGGATGCGGTTTGAGAGATTCCCCGTTCTGGAGGGCCGGATAGTCATCTTCGGTCACACACCGACCCACCATTTCCAGTATGATAATCCCATGGCAATATGGGATGCAAAGAGCTGGATCGGAATCGACTGCGGTTGTATGCTCCCCGAAACAGGCGATCCGTGGTCAGGCGTTCTCGGCAGGCTGGCTTGTCTCCGCTTGGATGATATGCAGGTATTCTATTCTGAGGAACCACAATACGGCAATTCTGAAGAAGCAGAAATGCAGCACGATGGATAGCAGTAAGCAAGGAGAGCTTGACTTACCTGTATGACATGTGCAGGAAGGTGATGCTTTACGATCTTTTTCACAGGAGATATTCATGGTGCCGTGGATGGCATCGCAGAGTTTATAACCAAAGTACATCCCACAATGGAGGACATAATCGTCCTGCTGGGAGATGTGGGCGCAAACTATTATAACGGGCGCAAGGATTATCTGATGAAGCAATGGCTTAACAATTCCGGCACCAGATTTCTCTGTATTCACGGGAACCACGAAATGCGGCCAGTCCATGTTTCGGGATATATTGAAACCGAATGGTGCGGAGGCGCGGGATGGTTGCAGCCAGAATATCCGAACCTGATCTTTGCCAAGGACGGCGAGATCTATATGATGAATGGTTTGCGGTATCTCGTAATTGGCGGTGCATACAGCGTAGATAAGTACTACCGTTTAAGCCGAGGCTGGAACTGGTGGCCGGACGAGCAGCCATCTCCGGAGATTAAAGCCTATGTTGAGCAGCAGATTCGCGAGAAACAGTTCGACATTGTTCTGTCCCATACCTGTCCATTCAAATATGAGCCAACAGAGATGTTTCTTGGCGGCATTGATCAGCGTACAGTGGACGACAGCACCGAGAGATGGCTTGACACAATCGAGGAATCCATTCAATACAAAGCGTGGTTCTGCGGACACTGGCATACGGACAAGCGAATCGATAAAATGCATTTCCTGTTCCGTAGCTTTGAGTCAGATGAACAGTTCAAAAGATAACGGAGGATTATAGCATGAGAAAAATACCGGCAGTTTCCGAAATGGAGCATATCACGTCCAAAGAGTTTGGAGAGAACATGGATGCCATTCTGGAACAAGTGGCAAAAGAAAATATTGCCCTGATTATCGACCATGCGGACAAGTCCTACGTTTTGTGTCCTGCCAGATGGTTTGAAGTGCCAGAGCTGACGCAACTGGAGGTCATGGTCAAAAACGCTGTGCGGTATGTTTCCGAGGTCGACGATTCCGACTTGGCAGAAACAGCTCAGACCGTGAAGGAGCTTGCGCCGATCTTATCTCCGGCGTGTATTACCATGCTTCTCAAAATCATCACGAACAGGATCTTTGTTGGCTCCGGAGGCGCGTGGTGCGAGATGAAGCAGGCATTGGAAGACGCCCTGACGAAGGAAAACAAGGAGGAACATACGGAAACACGATGATTTACTATATTGCAGATATGCACTTCGGTCATGAAAATGTCATTCGCTTCGACGACCGTCCTTTTGCGGACACAGAGCAGATGGACGAGGTGCTGATTCAAAACTGGAACGAGCGGGTCACAGCGGACGACACCGTCTATGTGCTGGGCGATGCGTTCTGGAAAAACGAAGAAAACAGCATCCGTATCATGCAGCGGTTACAGGGGCATAAACACCTGATTCAAGGCAACCATGACCGTGTGAAAGGAAAGCTCCGTCCTTACTGGGAAAGCATCGAGCAGCACGCAGAGATCAACGATGAAAATCGGTTGGTGATTCTGAGCCATTACCCGATTCTGTTTTATAAGAACCAGCATTATGGCGCAGTTATGCTGTACGGGCATGTACATAATACGCGCGAATGGTCGCTTGTAGAGAAGTGGAAGAACGAACAATGGACGATGGGCATTCCAAGCAGACTGATCAATGTCGGCTGCATGATGGCTTACATGAACTACACGCCGCGGACGCTGGATGAGCTGTTGGAGGCGAACCCGCAGCCCATGATCGAAAGAACCCGGAAGGATGGAACCAACGCAGGAGAAAACAGCAATGGAGAATTATGAGAAGTTCATAGCGGAGATTGACGAGGTTGTAAAGCAAATTAAAGGGCTGTATGACCTTGCCTACACGCAGTACTCCCATGCCGTCGACGAGGTGATCTCAGGTCGCCTTACCGACGAAAAACAGATCGAGCATATTCTCGACGGTATCATTGACTTTGGAGATGATCTCCGCTTCTTGGAGCTCTCCAAGAGACTGTGCCGCCATATTTATTATGAATATCCGCAGCTTGTCGGAGGTTTCGTTCATATGTACAGAGCGCTGTTTGAGGAAAAAGAGGACGAAGATGGAATTGGTGACGATTGAAGTCAGGCTCCCAAAAGAAGTTTATGACAGTGCTTCGGAGCTTCTGGCCAAGCAGGGCTTGACCATGGAAGATGCGCTGATTCTCTTTTTGAAGGAAACGGTCAGGCTTGGGAGGATTCCATTTGATTATACGGAGGAAGATCTTGAGGAAGCACGAAAATGGGAGAGAATCGTAAACGATGACGTACAGGATACTGGAGGTGAAGAAACGTGCATGGTAAATTGACGCAGCCAAAAATAGATGGGTATATCAGCTGGCTCCGGCGAAATGACCACTTTGGTATGACAAGCTGTATCTACGACGACAAAAGTCAGAAACTGCTTGATGAACTGTTTGAACTGCTAGAGCAGGTTGCACCGGAATCCCCGAACGGTGTCAGAACACTCTGGCTTCGTGCGGAAAGAGGACCAATCGAGGATTTCGGCAATGCAGCGGAGGAAATCGAGGAAGGCAACTATGATTCGGAAGAAGAATTTATAGATGCATGGAAAAGCTGGTTCCCAGAGGACGTCAAATGGTATCATTTCCAAGCCGTCGAGGACAAAGCGGAAGGATACCGCGCTGTCGCGGTTCGTCACAGTTATGTGATCGTTCAGGACAAGCGCAGAGAACCAGCAGGATGGCCCTGCGAAATTTCTGAGTTTGTCCAGTGGCTTGTCGACGGTGTCAGGAGCTGCATTGAAATGCTGAAAGCCGGGACGTATAACGATGTTGTCCGTGAAAATCTGCCGCCCCAGCATCGAACCGGAACAATCCGACGCAGGGATTTTTGGAATGTCTGGCCGGATGCAAGAGTCGACTTCTTCAAGGATATCTCGCCTGCGGATGTTGCGGAGTTCATTGAAAGGGCCTCCGCACAGGAAGAAAATTATGCTGCAATGAAAGACCGCTTACAAGCTATGACAGCCAATGATTTTTTCCGCTTTTGTGCCATGGGCTACGCGGAGAACACGTATAATGGCTGCGGAAAAACGCCGAAGGAGCAGTACGTGCTCCATGCCGACGGCCGGGACGAGGGATTGCAGGATATCGATGCGGACAGCCCGGAGGCGTTCCATGCTTGGTTCCACGATAGAGACCGGTGCGGCGGACATCCGTGGGAGGTTTGTCGCGGCGGAAACTCCACGCATGTCGATCTGCGGGTAATGGAAGATATGCGCGGTTATTTTCTGTATCTGGCAGGAGCAGCGTGGAACCGAACGATGGAAACCGTTAAATTCTACCTCGCCCTGACGAGAGCAAATATCCCCGTTTATCTGGCCGAAGCAAAGATGCTGGCTGACCGGCTGGCGGAAGAAGAAAAAATTGGGATCGTGCCGGAGGGCGTTCTGCCCGCCTACTGTGGAAGCTGGTTTCCAAATGAACACATCATCGACTACATGAATTTGCCCAGTGAGGATCGAGAAAAGTTTCTGCCGTTTTGTACATGGTATGAGGAAAGGCCTGCGGCTCTTGCTCAGCGCGAAGAAACATGATGTACTTGCCTGTGAAATGCTCGATTCCCGTTTCGGCGCAGTTACGCGTTGGATCAGCAGGGTGAACCACAAGTTCCATGACTTCCTGGCTTTCAGCAGCTAAAATACGGACAGAAACAAATTTTCAAGCCAGAGGTGAAAAAACATGAATCTGAAAGAAGCGTTCCGCTACCAGAACAAGCTCCAGTCGTTTCTGGACGAAGCGCAGAGCACCCTTGACCGTGATTCCAACGTCACGCGGGTGGAGAACACCTATCTGCGCCATAAGGTCATGGCGGAAGCGGAGGACGAAACCGTCCTTGCGATGCCGGAAACGGAGTATTATGAGGGAATTACAGACATTGCCCGTTTCCTCCTGTATCTGCTGGACGAGAAAGGCAAGCTGTTCGCCGCCATCCGCAAGGCAAAAACGGAGCTGGACATCGACATGGACAGCGCGGTCAGCCTCAATGCGACGCGTCAGAGCATTGCCCGCACGTTCAAACGGATGAATGATCTGCGCAGCTCCGAGCAGACGATTTCAAACGGTGGCACCGGTTACCGGTTCAACGCCGAGGGCAATCAGATCTCCTATCGCTGCGATGTACGGCGAGTGACGACGATCAATTATGACCGCAAGGTCATCCGCGCTGCGCTCGGCAAACTGAATCAGCGGGCTGACGAGACTTCCGCTAAAATTGACCTGTGCCTTGTTACGTCGAAGGTGGACTATGCGCCGCCTTTTGATGTGAATGCCAGCTTCGCTGAAGCATTCGAGATATATACAGAAAACGCCGGGGCATAATACCCCGGCACAGCCCGGCTATTTTGGATGCGGCAAGCCAAGAGAATGCGGATACCGGTTCAGGTGCAGATGAACGATAACGCTGCACACTTTTAGAAAGATATTCTGGCTTGGCTCACCCTACGAGCTTTTATGGCAGAAAAAAGAAGCGTTCCGCTTTTCCAACCTCGCCAGACGTTCTTCCGCGAAAACCGCTTTTTCCATATCACACGTTTTCCTGCATCCAAACTGACATCTCCATATGTAAGGCGTACAAGCCTGACTCGCTGATTACGAAATCAATTACGATCAAATGCTGATCTTTTTCCGTGTGCGAAGCTGAATGCGTGACCTGTCACGCAGCAGGCAATGCAGACGGAGCAAATGGTGGAAGCTGCATCGGACGCTTGCCGTATCCAAAATAGCCGGGGAGAAAATAATGTGAGCAACAGGTCTCGGCCTGCTGCTCACTGACGATATGCAGTTTTATAACAGGAACCAGAATCTGATCCATCGGAACCTCAAAGAGCACTCCGAGTGCATAGAGATTATCTACCGTGGGCAGGCTTTCGCCCTTCTGCCACTTGTAGATCGCCCGCGGTTCTTCAAAGCCGAAGTAGCTTTGCAGATCCCGGACGGTCAGGCCGCGCTCCATGCGCAGACGGCGGATGTTGTTTCCCGTAGCGACAAGGTCAATCACGGGGAATGTCTTCAAGTCCATTTTGCTTGCCTCCTTTAAGATTGTGATATTACAAAATATCAGAGATGACAACCGGACGCAAGACAAAACCGCACTTTGTAATTCAAATGTAAAACTAGGGGGGATGAATTATGCTCAATACAGTACCACTGAAGAAGCAGCGCAAGCGGGCGCAGAAGGAATTTCACAGCAAACGGCGCGGAAGCTGGTACGGGATATCGCCCGTGACGCGCAGCGTACCGAGTGGGAAAGCTTATGACCGCAACCGCATGAAACGAGAAAATTTCCGGGCTTCCGGAGAATGAATCCTCCTAAAAAACAATGCGCTCTGGAGATTTTTTGACAGTTTACTTCATTCATCATCTTATGTTTTGCCGAATTATGTTATAATAAATATAAAATTGGTGAGCCACGCCGGGAGGAGGTGAACTGTATGGGGAAGTATACCGATGACGAGATCTGTAATGCTGCAAAGATCACCATAAAAATCGCGGCGGATTACCTCAGCATCTCGCCAAATATCCTTACTTTGGGTATGCGCAACAACCTGCTGCCGATTGGATATGCTGTTCACAATGAGGACCGCTGCCGCACAGCGACAAACCGGCAGCAAAGTCCGGTGTTAGGACCGGTCTTGAAGCACGACCGCAAACCGCAGCTGAGGTCCTCCAGTTCCTGACGCCAGAAGAGAAATCCGCTGTTTTGTCCGTTGCAGCGCAAATCATTTTACCGGATGAAAATACCAGAATGCACCCTAAAATTATTGCCCATAGAAAGAAAATCGCTGTCTGGCAAAAGGAAAATCGAAACAAGGCTTCGTACCGGAACAGACAAAATAAAGAGACTGTTCCATTTCTTGCTGACACGATATCTGAGACGGCACTGCCAAGCGTTTGCCGCATTTTTGATGCTTTGATCAAAGCAATCGAACCCCTTGGCTGTTCTCTGACAGATGATCTGAAGTTCGTCGTCAATGGGGAAACGGTTTCTCTATCCGTTTCTGAATCACAAGATACGGTGGAGCATATTCCGACACGAGAAGAGAATATACAGCTTCTCAAATACGAAGAAGAAAAGCGGAAATATTCATGGGCATCAAAGCCGAACATCCGAAAATATGATCATGTGTATAATGGGAAGCTATCTCTCGCAGTGGGCAAGGAAAAAGGCTTTCGCGACTGTAAATCTTACGTAATTGAAGACCGGCTGGGCGATATCATTGTTTTGCTCTACGAGGCAGCGAATACACTGCGTATCGAACGAGAAGCGCGTGAAGAAGCCGCACGCAAGCGAGAAGAGGAAGAGCGACAGCGAAATGCCCGGCGTGAGCGGTATAACCAGGAAGTAGACCGTACCAACGCACTCGTGCATGAAGCGGAGGATTTTGAGGTCGCTTGCAGAATCAGGGCATATGTCTCTGCGGTCGAGCAGCGCGGAGAACTTACGGAGGAAGGCGCTGCCTGGGTCAAGTGGGCAAGGCAGAAGGCTGACTGGTATGACCCAGTCTTAAAACGCAAAGACGAGTTTTTCGGGACACGTGAGCACGGTAAAAGCAAAGACCAAAAGAAACTGGAAAAATCATATTAATCGGAGAATACTGCTATCGAGCAATCGAACGGGGGCGCAGGAATCACGCAGAACGTGCTGATTTGCTCCTGCTGAAATACCCGTTTGAGGATGTTGCAGAGCACTGCATCAAAAGAACGCTAAGAATAATGCGTATTTTTCCGGCACAAGCGCATTGTGCCGACTGCTATGATGCGGGGATGCTGGCATATTTGTATAGTGTACACAGGTGTGCTTATATGGGATATGCGCACATAGAAGCATACACAGCCAAAATGATTCGGATTTATCTCATTTGCGCAAAGGTCGCTTTTTATGAAGCAAATCAACTGTGTAGAGAGAATCAGCTTTACGAGGTGCGCTTGGAAAGCCTTCCCTATACACAGATTTGATTGGGGGAAGGATTTCATCTTTTGTGTAGCGATCATACATCGTCGTTGCGGACGACGTTAGTTCGCGACGACTTTTTTATGCGTTGCATCAAAAAGTCATCTCTCACCCACTCCGTCGCGCCTCCTCTCAAAATCGTGACCGCTGCATGCGGTGAAAATGCTTGCATCCGGGGCGGGGAGGGGATATACTGTAGGCAGACGTTATATTCCTGACAGGAGCACGAAGGAGGAAGGGTTATGATCCGGATCAATGCGATGGGGGATGCCTGCCCGCTGCCGGTCGTGAAGACGCTGCGGGCGCTGCAGTCGCTCGGCGGCGCGGGGAGCGTGGAGACGCTGGTCGACAATGAAACGGCGGTGCAGAATCTCCGGCGGCTGGCCGAGAGCAAGGGCTGCAGCATCGAGGTCGAAACGATCTCGGACGCCGAATACCGCGTCACCATCACCGCGGCGGAGGGCGCGGAGCTGCCGAAGGAGGAGGCGATCGCCTGCACTGCCCCGGCGGCGCAGAAAAAGACCGTCGTCGTCATCTCGGCCGACCACATGGGCGAGGGGAACGAGGAGCTCGGCAGAGCCCTGCTCAAGGCGTTCTTGTTCGCGCTCACGCAGCAGGAGACGCTGCCCGCGGCGATCCTGTTTTACAACGGCGGCGCGGCCGTCACCTGCGAAGGCTCGGCCTCGCTCGAGGACCTGCAGGCGCTGCAGAGCCAGGGCGTCGAGATCCTGACCTGCGGCACCTGCCTCAATTACTACGGCCTGACCGAAAAGCTCCGTGTCGGCGAGGTGACCAACATGTACGTCATTGCCGAAAAGCAGCTCCAGGCCGACTGCATCATCCGCCCGTGAACCCATAAAATCGCCCGGCCATCCGCAGGATGACCGGGCGGTTTTTATGCGGGTGATGGATCTCAGGGCAATACATGACAGACACCCCCCAAACCAGAAGCCTGAACTGGCCTCCGCGCAAAAAACCCACCGTATTTCAATCGAAATACGGTGGGTTTCATAATCAGGAAATTTACCCCCACACGTTATTTTCCGGGGTGCCGGAGAGGAATTGGCGGACGTTGCGGATGGTACAGTCCAGGATACGCTGGCGGCTTTCGATGGGGGCCCAGGAGATGTGCGGGGTGAGGATGCAGTTTTTGGCTTGCAGGAGGGGATTGTCGCTGCGGATGGGCTCGGTGGAGACGACGTCGAGCGCGGCGGCGGCGACCTTGCCGCTGTTCAGCGCGTCGGCCAGATCCTGCTCGGCCACGAGCTGCCCGCGGGCGTTGTTGACGAGGATCACGCCGTCTTTCATCTTGGCGATGTTCGCTTTGCAGATGATCTTCTCGTTCTCCGGCGTCAGATTGCAGTGCAGGGCGATCACGTCCGAGGCGGCGAGCAGCGTGTCCAGATCGACGTATTCGCCGACGGCGCGGCCGGCGTCGGTGGGGAAGACGTCATAGGCCAGCACGCGCATGCCGAGCGCCTTTGCGATGCGGCCGGTCGACTGGCCGATGCGGCCGAAGCCGATGATGCCGATCGTCTTATGCTCGAGCTCAATGAGCGGGTAATCCCAGAAGCACCAGTCGGGGCAGCTGGCCCAGCGGCCGGCGTGGACGGCGTCGCTGTGGTGGCCGATGTGGTGGCAGGCCTCGAGCAGCAGGGCGATGGCGTACTGGCTGACCGAGGCGGTGCCGTAGGCCGGGACGTTGCAGACGGGGATACCGCGCTCCCTGGCGCAGGCGATATCCACGACGTTGTAGCCCGTGGCCAGCACGCCGACCATTTTGATGTTGGGGCAGGCCTCGAAGACCGCCCGCGGCAGCGGCGTCTTGTTGGTCAGCACGATCTCGGCATCCGCGATGCGCGCGATCGTCTGCGCGGGATCTGTCAGGCTCGTCCGGTCATAGACCGTCACCTCCGCCAGCTCCCGCAGCCCATCCCAGCTCAGATCGCCGGGATTTTCCGTATAACCATCCAGAATCACAAGTTTCATGTTCGTTTATCCTTCCGTCAGAATCCGCGCAGGCCGCCCTCCGCACAGCTTGCTTTGATTCTATCACAGACCGGCGGATTTTTCTGCATGAATTTGATTTTTTATATGGTACGCACGGAGAAGCCTGGCGCACACAAAGGATCGGGGTATAACGAAAAAAAGAAAACCACCTCCGGCAGCTGCCGGAGGTGGTTTTTGTCATGTACGGACCTCGATGCTGCCGCCGGTGGCGAGGGTCTTGCCTTCGAGGAGCAGGAGCTTTTCGGCGAAGAGGCGGGCGAAGCCGCTCAGGATGGCGGCGGAGGTGATCATCTCCGGGGTGTCGCGGACGGCAAGCTCCATGGTGACCTCGCGGTCAAACATGGCGGCGGCCGTCAGGCGGACCTGGTCGATGAAATACTGCGCGCACAGCTGGTGCCGCCGCACATAGGCGTCATATGTGCGCCGGACCTCGTCCTCCGGAAGATCGCCGGGCAGCAGCGTCTGCAGCTCGGACAGGCGGAGCGCCTGCTTGAGCGTGCAGATCATGATCAGATAGGCGATATGCACGCGGTAGTAGCGCTTTTTGCGCGGCTCCGGCAGAAGCCGGGTGCGGACGTAGTTGTTGATGGCGGCCGCCGTGATGGGCTCGGGCTGCTTGAGCTCGGGCGGCAGATAGTCAAGGTACTGCCGCAGAAGCAGCACGACCTGCTCCATGTACAGCCCGAGATCCGGGATCTGCTCCCACGCGGGCAGGCGATAGGCGGCGAGATACTTTTCCCAGCGCCGCAGCTTGCCTACGACAAGGTCATTGTCGAATTCCATAAACTTACACACACCTTTCGTAACCAGTATAGCACATCCCGGGCAAAATGCAACGAATATTTGTACTGGAAGACGAATTGACATTGCGCTGGATGTGTGGTAATCTAATATAGAAGATTACATGCAGAAAGAAGCAATATCATGTTCAGAATCGTAACCGATACCTCGGCCAATCTCCCGACTGCGTATCTGCAGCAGGAGCATATCACGATCATTCCCTTCACCTTCCACGCGGACGGAGATGAGCAGGCCTGTCTGGACCTCAATACCTTCGACGCGAAGACCTTTTATGCGCAGATGCGCAGCGGGACGAAGGTCTCGACCTCGCAGATCCCGCCGCAGCGCTATCTCGATGTGCTGACCCCGATGCTGGAGGCGGGGGAGGACGTGCTGTTCGTGAGCATGTCCTCCGGTATCAGCGGCTCCTACGCCTCCGGCCAGATCGCCGCGCGCCAGCTGCGCGAGGAATTCCCGGCGCGCAAGCTCCTGCTCGTTGACACCTACAGCGCCTCGCTCGGCGAGGGTCTGCTCGTCATGCGCGCGGTCGACTGCCGCCGCGAGGGGATGAGCATCGACGACACCTACACCCTTCTGCGTTCGCTGCGGCACCGCATGGCGCAGATCTTCACGGTCGACGACCTGCGCTATCTCCGCAGGACCGGCCGCCTGTCCAATCTCGAAGCCGCCGTCGGGACCGTGCTGCAGATCAAGCCCCTGCTCAAGGGCGACCCGCAGGGTAAGATCGTCTGCTTCGCCAAGCTCCGCGGCCGCCAGCGCGCCATCGAGGCCATCGCCAAGCGCTATGAAGAACTGGTCCGCGACGCGCAGACGCAGACGGTCGGCATCGCGCATGCCGACTGCGCACCCGACGCGCAGATCCTCGCCTCGCTGCTGCGCCGCAGCAGCTGCCCGCCGAAGCAGATCCTGCTGGTGGACTATGAGCCGGTGACCGGCTCGCACGTCGGCCCCGGCGCGCTGGCACTGTTCTTCCTGTCGGACGACAAGGTCAGAATGATCTAATCAAAATAGCCTCCTCAAGCTTCTGGCTGTACGGCTCTGCTGTGCAGCCGGATTTTTTTGCCCTGGGAGATTTGGATTTCGTTAAAAACTGAAAATTCATCTTGAAAAGAAAGTTGTCAGTTTGTATAATGGTATAAAATCGCGGGAAAGGGGGCGCCGGTATGGAGAACGAGGAACTCCCGCAATATATGCGGATCGCGGGATCCGTCGCCGGGCGGATCGCGGAGGGACAGTTTGCCGAGGGGGAAAAGCTTTCCGGGCGGTCAAAGCTCTCGTCAGAGTATCAGGTCTCTCCAGAGACGATCCGCAAGGCCGTGCAGCTGCTGCGCGATATGCAGGTCGTAACGGTCAAGGAGCAGAGCGGGGTGTACGTGCGCTCCGCTGAGAATGCGAAGCGCTATTTGCAAATGATCGGCGAAAAGCTCGAGCTGCGGCGGAAAAAGCAGAAGCTGCGCGCGCTGCTCGCCCAGCAGGAGGCGGTCGCGCGGCAGGTCTCAGAGCTGTGCGGCAGCATTCTGGACGATCCCATGCAGCCCATACAGGCTGCAGAGCAGCTGCAGAATTATGCCTGCCGCGTTCCGCAGGACTGGCCGGATGCGGGGCGGAGCCTCGGCTCGCTCCATTTCTGGCAGGCAACGGGCGCGACCGTCGTCGCGATCCGGCGCGCAGAGGCCATGTTCATCTCACCCGGCCCGTACGCGGAGCTGTATGGGGGCGATCTGGTCATTTTTGTGGGCGACCCGGAGGCCCGGGAGGCTGTCGCCCGGTTTTTCAGGAAAACGGAAGCAACATGAGTCCGGCAGGTGTCTGCCTGCCGGAAGGGAAAGGAGACACTTGTGGTTCATAACGAAATTCACGCGATCGATCTGGCCATCATTGCGGCCTATCTGATCGCCATGGTGCTCATTGGCCTGGTCGTGGTCAAAAAGGTCAAGAGCATGGACGATTATTATCTGGGCGGACGGTCCTTCGGGCCGCTGGTGCTGATGGCCACGGTATGCGCGACCATCATCGGCGGCAGCGGCCTGATGGGCCGTGCGGGCGTTGCGTATTCCAGCGGCTTCAAGGCCATCATGACGGCGCTGCCGTATCTGCTCGGGATGTTTATCTTCTCCGGCTTTGCCGGACGTATTTCCGACGTCGGACGGAAATTCAACGTCACGTCCATCCCGGACCTGTTTGAGCAGCGTTTCGGGAAGACGGCCAAGGTCGTGCTCGGCTGCCTGATCGCGTTCACGATGATGGGCACTGTCGCCTCGCAGGTCACGGCGACTGCGACGATCATCAACATGCTCGGCGGCGAGATCGGCATCTCGTATGAGATGGGCGCGCTCATCGCCTGCGCGGTATTCATCATCTATACGGCGACCTCCGGCCTGTTCGGCGTTATTTATACGGACGTCTTTCAGTTCGTCATGCTGATCCTGTTCGTGTATATCCTCATTCCGACGTCGTCGCTCATCAAGCTCGGCGGGATCGGCAATTTTGTGCAGAATCTCGCGCCAGAGCTGGCGAAGCCGTATCTGGACGGCAGCATCGTCGGCGATATCATCACCTATTTCGTCTTCACCCTCGCTGGCGCGGAGATGTGGCAGCGGGCCTTTGCTGCCAGGAACCGCAAGTCGGCCAAGGAGGGGCTGTTCCTCGGGACGCTGGCCTACGGACTGACGATCCCGCTGGTGTGGTTCATGGGCGTCGTGGCGCACCAGCTGGTCCCGGCGGAGAAGCTCGCGGCCTACGGCTCGACCGACGCAGTCGTCCCGGCGCTGGCGATCGAGATCCTGCCGGTCGGCCTGACAGGTCTGGCGCTGGCGGGCATCCTGTCTGTCATCATGTCCACGGCAGACAGTTATCTGATCGTCTCTGTACAGACCTGCGTGCATGATATCTACAAGGTCTTCAGGCCCGATATCCCGGAAAAAAAGGAGCTGCGGCTGACGCGTGTGTTCGCGGTGATCCTGCCGCTGGGCGCGCTGTTCATCGCGCTGTATATCAAAAATGCGTACAATATCCTGATGTTTGCCTGGAGCTTTTATGCGGCCGCTGCGGGCCTGCCCGCCTTTGCGGCGCTGTACTGGAAAAAGGCGACGAAAGCCGGGATCCTGGCCGGTATGGGCGCGGGCTTTTCGGTGACGATCGTGTGGAAGCTGCTGGGGCAGCCCTTCGGCCTCGGCGCGACAGTCCCGGGGGCGATTGCCTGTGCGCTGGCGCTTGTGCTCGTGAGCCTTGCGACCTGCAAAAAACACCCCAGCACCTTCCTGGACCCCCGCGAAAAAGCTGCGGCATAAAACGAACAGCCCGGACACTTTCGTGTCTGGGCTGCTGCTTTTATTTGCCATCGGCTTACGCGCAGGCCGCCTTTGGCCTGCGCGTAAGGATCATAGGAGAGGGTTCCAAAAGAAGAGGGGTGACGGCGATTGTCACGCGCACGGCTGTCGGCTTATCCGCAGATATTTCCGCGGCATCAGCCGGGCGCATCGCCGGAAGATGCAGAAGAGAACCGATCGGTTTGTTTCACTTCTTATATTTTAAATATAGCGGAAGATTTTGAACAGGGTTTCAAAAACCGGTAAAGAAATTGTGAACAGTTCACAGTCTGGTGATGCGCACCTGCGGAAGAAGCTGTTCAATGTCACCAAGCCTGGCCGCCTGTGTGCCGGAGCACATGACGTTGGCCGCGCCCGTCGCCATGGCGAGGCGGGCCGTATCCTCGCGCGAAAGCTGCCGCTGCCGTGCGTAGGCCAGCGCCGCGACGACGCTGTCGCCCGCGCCGACCGTGCTGCCGACCGGTACGCGCGGGCTTTCGCAGCGCAGCACGCAGTCCTCCCAGCACAAAAGTGCGCCGCCCGCGCCCATCGTCACGGCCACGCAGCCGACGCCCTGCGCCAGCAGCTCCTGCGCGGCCCGGATCGTCTCGTCCTCGGTCGTGAGCGGCCAGCCCATCACGCCGGAGAGCTCCGCCTGGTTGGGCTTGATGAGCGCGGGACCGGCCGTGACGCCCTGCCGCAGCAGCTCGCCCTCGGCGTCGAGATACACGGCCGCACCGGCGGCGCGGCAGGCCAGGATCCAGTCGCGGTAGAGCGTATCCGGCGCGCCCGCGGGCGCCTTACCGGACAGCACGACCAGATCGCCCGGGCGCAGTCGGTCAGTCAGCTGCGTGAGAAGCTTAGAAAGGACGGCTTCGTCCGCCGGGGCACCCGGCTCGTTGACGTCGGTGTTGGTGTGCAGCGTGGGGTCGACGATCTTGAGGTTCGTGCGCGTCTCGTGCCCGGTGAACAGGTACATGCCCTCAATCCCGAGCGCGCGCAGCGCGGACTCGATCTTCTCCCCGGCCGCGCCGCCGAGGATGGCCGCGGCCACGCTCGGCTCGCCGAGCTCCCGCAGGACCTTGGAGACGTTGATGCCTTTGCCGCCGGGGTCGGTGCGCATGGCCGAGATCCGGTTGACCTCGCCCAGACGGAACGAGGGGATCTGCACGGTTTTATCCAGCGCGGGATTGAGCGTAACGGTATAGATCATGACAGGGCCTCCAAGTAACTTTTTTGGATAGTTTAGCACGCAGGGCGGGGAAAAACAAGGCGGGCAAAAGAATACG
>ERZ825384.2351-NODE-2351-length-19337-cov-3.773208_pt1 | contig 19337 bp, 17 predicted proteins | sample MGYA00519931_ERZ825384 | MGnify/ENA primary metagenome ERZ825384 (study PRJEB31778, sample SAMEA3449200) | human gut metagenome | biome: human gut; feature: human-associated habitat; material: faeces | place: United Kingdom | collected 2010/2012 ...
GTTGCGCTCTGGGGCAGCATCGTCAGCGCGGCGGAATCCTCGCTATCCAGGCTGTACAGCGCTGTGCGTTCACGTGTATGGGCCGTGGGAAAATCCTGCCCCATCAGCGTGTATTGGATTACATCGTGGCGCTCGTTGGATATGGCTGCTCCAGAATCAGCCCATTCCGCCGGATAGATCTGTTCCCAGTGGCAGCTGCCATCCAGCCGCCAAACACGCTCGCGCAAGAAATCGCCCGGTAGATCACGCTGCGTGGCTACGCTGATGAGGCGCAGGCGGCGGCCTTCCCAACGGTAGAAAGTCCAATCGCGATTCGCCCAGCCGTCCGCTTCATCGCTGTCCAGCATGCCCGATTCGGGATATAGATTATAGTTGCACAGCCAGAGCTGCTCGGCATCATCGGCAAAGTGTTGCTCCTCCGGCAGATAGGGATAATCCGTGTATACCTCGTCAAAGCGCCCCATTTCGGGGTTCCACAGGGCAAAGGACGTGAAGACATTGCGCGCGCCCGCCGCCGTTACCAGGCACAGGTCGGCGTATCCATCGAAGTTCAAATCGTCCATCCGGCCTGCACCGGCCGCGCCTATGGGCATTCCAACCGCCCGATAAAGCAGCGACTGCGACAGACTCCCATCTTCGGCGGTGATATCCGCGCGCAGAATTTTATCATCCGTGGCGGGATCAATCTCGCCCGTATCCACGATAGAAATGGACAGCAGCGGCGCGCCCTCACACACCCGGCCGGGAAACCCCGTGACCTCGCCCAGTACGGGCAGGGCGTACAGCAGCAAAAGCATTAATAAGCAGGCAAACGTTCTTTTCATTCTCAAGTGCTCCTTTGAAAAGGATTCCGCTATATAAACGCGCCAAGGGCCGCGCTTCATCCCCGAATGTTAAAAAAAGGGAAGCGCCGCGTGATGCGGCAGACTTCCCTTATTCAACCAACCCGGCCTCGCGCAGGGCCGCGTATATGCCGTCGTGGTTATGATCCAGCGTATGCAGGGGCAGGCGGCGCAGCAGCGGCTCAGGCGCGTTGGCCATCAGATATCCATGCCCCACGGCGCGCAGCATATCCTCGTCATTGTAGTTATCGCCAAAGGCATAGGCGTTTTCGGGGGTGGTGTGATAATGCGCGCACACCGTGCGTACCGCGCTGGCCTTGGTAACGCCCTGGCGCATGATTTCCAGCAGGATGGGCGAGGAGCGCACGATGGAGTAGCCGGGAAAGCGCGCCTTCATCTGCCGTTCGATTTCCTCCGTGCAGGCAGGATTGCAGATGCACAAAATTTTATGCACCACGTCCTGCGCAAAGCTGTCCACGCTGCCTTCGCGCGCCTGCGCGTGCACAATGGATTCCTCCCGCTGCACGCGCGCATCTGCTCGGCTGGCCACCACCCAATCGTCAAACGAAAAGGCGTTCCAGCTTAGATCAAAGGCGCTTTGCTGCATAAAATCAATCATTTCCCGCGCCACGGCCTTGGAAAAGCCCTGATGGGTCAGCACCTGGCGGTTTTCATCCAGCGCCAGCGCGCCGCTGTATGCCACGATGGGGCAGTTGAAGCCGTGCGCGGTCAGAATGGGATAAATGCCAGAGGGGCTGCGCGCAGAGATGATGACAAAGGGGATTTGCCGCGCCTGAAGCTGGCGGATGGCGCACAGCGTGCGGGGCGTGATCGTTAGATCGGAGCTGAGCAGCGTGCCGTCGATATCCGAAAATACGATTGTGTTTTGCATGGCGATTCTCCGCTATTTTTCATTGTGCAGGGTAAGCAGATCCAGCGTAGTGCGGAAGTAGGCCTCGCGCTCATCGCGCGTTAAGTGCAGGCGCTGGCACACCCAGTTGATGACCATCCGCGGGCGGCGGCGCGTATAATTCATGGTTGCGCGGACGTTTTGCTTCCATTCGCTGACGAAGGGGAAGGTCTTGAATTTGGCGATGTGCCGTGGCATGACCAGCTCAATCTGATCGCGCCAGCGTGTCAGCACCGGCTCGGATTGCGTATCATACAGGAAATTGGTCTGGATTACCTCGGCCAGCCGGCGCAGGAATTTATCCCGGTATTCCGGCACTTCCAGCAGCGCGGTAATGGGCCAGTGCGGCACGGAGGAGGCTTTATCCGTTTTCCTGCGCAGATACAGATCTACCACCAGATCGTCGCCGTTGGAGCAGCCTACGTCCAGATCGTGCACCATAAACTTCCATTTACCGCCGGGAAAGCGATAATAGCGCGTGTTGTTTGCATCCGCATTGCCGATGATCATGGCATAGGCTGCGTGGGTAAACCAGTTGTCCACATCGATTTGGGACAGCAGATATTCACGGTCGGCTGCGTTGTTCATATCGTGCGTTTTGCAAAAGTCCACCAGCGCTTTCCACTCCGCATTGCTGCCGTACACCACATATTCATCCAGCACGCCGGTGGCTTCCAAAATGTCCACGCCATCGATGATCTCCGGGTCGGTAATGCCCTCCCATTGGGCCAGGGATTCGCGGTTGGCGCGCTCACGCAGGTTGTAGTGACCCCAGTACTGGCCGTTCAGATACACCTGAATGACCTTTCCCGCCTGATAATACAGCCCCAGTCCCTTGGCAAGCTCCTGCAGGGCGGCGTCGCGCAGGCGGGTGGATTTGAAATCCGAGTTGGTATATCGCAGCAGGATAGCGGAATAGCCGTCGTAATCCCGATCCTCAAAGAAGGGATAACCAAAGGTATCGCTGCCATAGGCTTTGCGCGCATATACGGCCAGGGATTTTTGCTTGCCGGTGCGCATGGTTTTGCCTGCGATTTTGAAGGTGCCCATCTGGCAGATGCCCAACTGGCCGTTTTCATCAAAGTATTCAAGCTGGCAGGGATATTGCAGATTCTTCATGTAATTGGGCGTGCGTCCAGTGCCCTTGACCATCACGCCTGTGCTGTTGTCAAACAGATAGGTGTTATCCGTATATAGCGATACTACTGGCACGGGCGAGGAATCGTTGATGAAATAGGTAGCTCCGGCTACGGCAGAGCACAGCTGATCCGGCGCGCAGGCGATGGCGCGGATGACCGTGGTGGCGCTGATGGAGATCGGCCCGGCATACAGGGGCGATGTGCGCGTGGGCGTGCTGCAATCGGTGGTGTAGTGAATTTCAGCGCCGTCAGCGGCGGAAATATGCACGATCACGCCGTTTGCATAGAAGCCCGCGGCGGTTTCGATGACAGGCTGCTGGGCGCGCTGCTCAAAGCCCAAGGTGGGATTGGCCGAGCCGGGCGTGGCGATCTCGAGATAGCGATATTCGCCACCTGCCAGACCATAAGAAACATTGCCAAACTGCGTGCCAAAGGAAAGCACGGTGCTTTCGCCATCGGGGCTGGTCAGGCATAGCGTGTCGCCGTCAGCAGACAATTTGAAATTCGTGCACAGCGCATCCGTCATGGGCTCCTTGCCTTCCCCGGCGCAGTAAACGATCAGATAACCATTTTTGGCGATCTTGGCGCCCGAAGGAAAAGCCCATTTGTACGGCTGATAGGGATCGTTGCTCAAATACCATCCGGCCAGCGATACCTCCGCTCCGTCGTTATACAATTCCGCCCAGTCGTAGGCATGGCCATCCTGATAAACGCCGTTGGAGGCCATCACCTCGTTGATGCGAATCTCCGCCATAGCGCCAGCGCAAAGCAGCAATACTGCCGCTGTAATCATCGTTCCCAAACATAGCCGAAGCCTGTTCATGCGTTCCTGTGCCTCCTGGAAAATTTATGTTTCCATTATACTGGAAAAAGCGGGCGGGTGTCAAATTGTGCAAGGTAAATACGTTGTCTTTTTACAATTCGTGTGTTATAATAACTGCGAAAAAGACGTTAATCTGAAAGCGAAACGAGGGGCCGGCATGGCATTCAAAGATATAATCAAGTCGATTGCGGGAAAGAAGATAAGCAGCGAAGAACAGAAGGATAAGGCAATTGACCAGATATTGACCAGTGCAGATTTCCCGATTATAAAAGCATCGAATGTCGATATGACAAAGTATAAAAAAGTGCCGCTGATGGATATTGCAACATTGGGAGGCACTTTTGCTGGGCTATCAAAAGCGACACGAACCATAGTTCAAACGGTTACGACGAAAATCGCTGCGAAAGAACAGCTGTTTGTTGCTATTAATCCAAAGGGAGTATCTGGCTTTCTGCGCCAAAACGAATTTGGCACAGTAGGCAATATCATACAGACGAATGCGCAGGGAAAACAAGTAATTGCTGGACGAATGCGCTTTAAGACTCTGGATACTGGAGTGCCGGTCAAGCAAGTCAATGAAATGACAATGCCATTCAACTATATGGATGCTGTGATTGCGGCAGGCCTCGTACAAATAAACCGTAAACTGGACGCTTTGCAGGCGAAGGCCGATGAAATATTGCATTTCCTGAAACTGGAAAAGCAAACGCGGCAGCGCGGCAATTTGAACATGCTTGCGGAAATATTTGATGAATATAAGGAGAACTACCGTGATAGTCAACAGTGTCTGCTGCGGGCGGTGGCGGTGCAGGAGATAAAAAAAGAAGCCCAGCAGGATATATTGTTCTATGAGGAACAAATTGCAGCAGAAATCCAAAATCAAAAGCTGATACATTGCAGCCGAGATGCGTATGCATTGTTGGAACATGCAAAAGCAGAATTAAGCGAATATCAGTTAGCGTGCTATTTATACGCTTTTTCATCTTTTATGGAATTAATGCTACAAAAAAAGTTTGAAATTGCAGCAGTGGTCGCAGAGAAAAATGAAGAGCAGATTAAAGCATATATGGATACTTATAAAAGCGTATGTGCAGAAATAAAGCAGTATCAGCAGACGGCTATTGAAAAACGAATTAAGAATGGACTAAGCAACGCATTGAACAGCGCAGGTGAAAAAATGAGTGGAAACAATCTGCTGGGAAATTCTTCGGAAGCTATATTGAATCTTAGCAAACGGATAAAAGAAAATGAAAAGAAAGAGCTTGCTATGAGGATGAAAGAAATATACGCACTAAAGATGTCTCATGGAGAAGCGTTTACAGAAAGCATTCGAAGCATAGGAAGGCTCTATCAACAGCCGAACGGCATGTTAATGGATGGAGAAAATTTATATATAATAGCAGAATAAAGTCCCCGCTTCTTCCTGCGGTGCTGGGAAAAAGCGGGGATTTTGTATCCAAGGCTTATTGTATCACTGTCAGCGCAATTTCCACGCTGGGCGCTGCGGAATCGTCTGTGCCTTCCGATAACACGGTCAGGCGGGCGGTAAGCGATTCGGGCAGAGCACCGGAGCCGTCCAGCGAGAAGGTGAGAGGCAGGGCGGCGTCTGGGCCGAAGCCATCACGGGGCAGGTAAGTGCGCCCGGTTTCATCGCTCAGCGAAAGCTCCAGCCAGGTATCTGCGTCCGTGCCCGCAAGCGCTGGCATCAGGTCGGCCAGCGTGCCTGTGCCATTCAGCGTCAGCACGGCGGCCAGCGGCGAAACCTCCGCCGTCAGGGTGGTGGGGACATCGTTTAACTCGGCGCTGCCTGTGAAGCGGCGCAGCATGCCGGGATCGCGCTGCACAACGGCGCGGATTGTGCCCACGTTCTGGCGCGCGACGCTGCTGCGGTAGAAATTATGCCCGTCAAAATAGTAAACGGTATCGTGGTAGTACAGCGCGCAGTTTAGGGTGATCTGATCCAGATTGCGCAGCTCCGCAGGCAGGGGCGATTCAAAATCGCGCATTTCCATGTATTCGCCGTTTTCGCCTAGGTCATCCGAGGCCGAGGTGGGCGGGATGTCCGTGCCGTCGTCGGTCGTCACATGATCGCTGGGGTACACGCTGACGCTGCGCCAGCCATAGGGTGTGCCGCTTTCGATGGCTGCCTGCCACTCCTGCATGATGGCGCGGGTCTCGTCGTCCAGCGCGGCCATGCCGAAAGGCGAATCGCCCAGCTTCTCCATCTGGGCCAACTCGGCGGCAGTGGGGGGATAGCGCTCGATCCAGGCAGCGTGCTCGATCACGATGGCGGCGCTGAGCGTCAGTCCATCGTAATAGGCGCTGTCAAAACGCGCGCTGACCTGGCCCAGGAGGGGATCGTTCAGCTGCGCGTCGGCGGTCTGCGCGGGCGCGGCCTTCGAGGCGATCTGGCTGTAGCGCACATCGCGCCTGCCAAAGTGATCGAAGGCGTTCAGGCCGGCTGCCAGGGCGACGCCGCCCAGGATCAGCAGAAGCAGGATGGATAAAAGCAGGCCTGCGGAGAGCTTTTTCTTCATGAGGGGTTCTCCTTTCTGTTCGCAGGTACGGACAGCCTCGCGGATGCGGGCGCGGCGCGCGGCGGAGGGCTGCAGGCTGGACAGCCGCGCGTCCAGGCTTTGACGGATGGGGTTTTGCTGAGACATGATTATCCCTCCTCCAACTCTTTTTTCAGCAGCGTTTCGGCTCGGCGCAGCCGCCGGTTCATGGTGCTCAGCGATATGCCAAGCGCCCGGGCGGCCTCGGGCAGGGTGAACTGCTGATAATAGCGCAGCAGCACAGCCTGCCGGCAGGGCAAGGGCAGGCAGAGCACGGCGCGGGCAAGCGCGTCCTGCTGCGCGGTGCAGGGGGCGGCGGGCTCGGGCAGGGTATCGAGGGAGACGCGGCGATCCTCGTGGCGAAACCAGCCCTTGCGCTGCAAATCGCGGCAGACGTTGACGGCGATATGGGTGAGCCAGGTTTTCTCGCTGCTGTCGCCGCGAAAGTGCGGCAGCGCGCGCCATGCGCGGATGAAGGTATCCTGCACGGCGTCCTCCGCCAGCGCGGCGTCGCCCAGCAGCGCGCAGCACAGGCGCAGCAGCGGCGTTTCATATTGCGCCATGGCGTTTTCCAGCCACAGCTCCCGGGAGACGGTGGGTTGCATGGAATTCCTCCTTTCATCCATATAGACGGCGCGGCGCGGCAAATCGTGTCAGGCGGCAGAAAAAAGGGAAGGCGGGACGGGGGATGTTTCCTTCTTGACGCAAGAAAGTACCGTCCATTCCGTCCACCGTTCTCCTTCTCCCCACACAAAAACCGGCGGGGAGGCTCCCCGCCGGCAGAGGCTACAGCTCGGCATAGAAATTGCTTTTTTTCTTTTTGTCCGGGTCGATGTATTGCAGCTCCAGCTTGTCAAAGTGCACCGATTCCAGAAAATGCTCGGGCAAAAAGTGCGTCAGGCCAAACTGCTCCCAGTCGCGCTCGTGCCGGGGCAGGATGACCGGGCGGCTGATATCCAGCCCGTGGCAGATATCATCCAGCGCCTGCTGCCAGGTTTCATAGGTGCAGGGGGCCGTCCTGCTTTCGATGATCTTGTTTTTGCGGATTACGCGAACCCACAGTTGTCCTGCCATGCGCATCCCTCCGTTCATCGGCTATTATGGCACATTCGCGCGTGGATGGCAAGCAGATTTTATCCTCAAAATCAGGAAAGGGGCAGAAATCCCGCATCAGCAGCCGGGAGAAAAAGAAATCCGACGGCAGCAGCTTAATCATGCTTCCGGCCCCCTGCGATGCGGCTGAACAGGGCGTTCAGCTGATCCTGGGGCAGGAAGGGAGCCAGCGCGCAGAGCGCCTCGGCATGGTCGGAAAGGTTGCAGCGGGATACCAGGCGAGACAGCGAATCGGCGGACAGGAAGGGAGCCAGGCTGACCAGCGCCTCCACGTTATCCTCGGGATCGCAGCGATCTGCCAGACGGTTCAGCGTTTCCTGGGACAGGAAGGGTGCAAGATCTGCCAGCATTTCAATATCGTCGTCGAGATCCAGGCGATCAGCCAGCGCTTCCAGCGTATCCTGGGATAGGAAGGGCAGCATTTCCTGCAGCAGATCCTCGTGGCTGTCGGGATCGCAGCGGTTAGCCAGCTGGTTCAGCGCATCCTGGGACAGGAAGGGCAGCATCTCCTCCAGCAATTCTTCGTTGCTGTCGGGGTCGCAGCGGCTGGCCAGATTGTCCAGCGCGGCCTGGGAAAGGTGCGGCAGAATGCTGGTCAGCAGGTCTTCACTTTCATCGGGATCGACCTGGGCAGCCAGCTGATCCAGCTGCTCCCGGTTCATCATGGCAGCCGCCATCTGATTGATGGATGCGCTTGTGGGCCGGGCGGGTCTGGCAGCCTGCGCGGCCTTGGCGGCGGAATGAATAATGTTGACGGTGGGCATGGCGGCCATGGCGGCGCGAAGCTTTTCCATCTCTTGCATCTGCTGCTGAAGCTGCTCCATCCGCTTGTTCAGCTGATTGAGCCAATCCTGATTAAACACGGAGGGCGGAGTCTGCTGCGCGGCTTCGGGCTGTGCAGGATCGGCCTGCGCAGGCTCAGGTTGCGAGGGTTCGGCGACCTCTTCTTTGGTTTCTTCGATTACTGCCGACTTAGCCTGCGGCGCTTCTTCCTTTTCAGGTACGGGCGCGGCGGGCTCCTGCGCGCTCAGCAGCGCATCCACGGTGGTGTTCAGGATGCGCGCCAGATCGAGCAGCTTTCCGATGTCGGGCATGTTGCTGCCGCGCTCCCAGGAGCTGACAGCCTGATAGCTGATGCCCAGCTTTTCAGCCAGCTCGGCCTGGGTGAGACTGGCGGCGCGGCGCAGCTGCGAAATGCGCGCGCCTGTTTTGCGCATATCAAACATATTGCTCTCCTGCTGATAGAAAAGGCCGTTTACGTTGTTTTCCATGGGGTGATCCTCCTTTGCTTGATGGCGCAAGTATAGGGGACAGAGCCGCGAAAAACAAGCAAACGGCGCTTGAAATGGGGTCAAATGGCGCTTGCGGGGGCAACTCAAGCGGCGATTGAGCGATATCAGCGCAGCCGGTAGCCGTCCATTTCCAGCATACGCTGGGCCTCGTCCAGCTGGCGGCGGTTCAGGGCAATATTGCGGCTTTCGGCGGCCACGCTGTCAAAGATACCGAAGATGATGTTTTCCATTTCACTGCCCTGGGTGTAATCGGTGGGCGCGACAAAGTGCACGCGGCCATGGATCAGCATATCGTTGACGGTGGCGTTGCGGCGGCCCTGATACACCGCGATGGCGTGCCCGCCGCGCGAGCCTACCAGCTTCATGCACGGCACGTCGGTGGAACCGTCGCCAATGTAGATCATATTGGTAAAGGGCACGCGGCGCATATCGTGGGGGGTGTGCTCGTTGACGCGCTCGTTGTCCGTCACATCCAGCACGCCCTTGTTGATGCGGTAGATGAACTGGGTTTTGTTGGTATAGTTTACCGCCATGGCAGGCCATACGGGCTCACCGGTATGATCGTCGTATACGAACTCCGCCGCGTAGATCATCTTAAACTGATTGGCGATGGGCGTGCCCTCGATGATTTCCTTCTGACCGGAGGAGAGCACATAGTGCTCCACCTTAAAGCCCAGCGACGCGCCGTAATCGTTGACGCGCTGGAACCAGGTATCCAGACCGTCGAACAATTCCACATGCGCGCCCTGCTGGGTGAAGGTATCGCGCGTGAGGGTCATGCCGCGCTTTTTGGCCTCCTGCAGCATCACATACATGTATGCCAGGATAGGATCCATCCGGTAGCGATTGCCGGCACTGCGGCACAGCGCCCAGAAATCGTCCGATTCCATATTTAGCTCGGGAATGAAGGCGTATTCCTGCATATCGCGCGGGGAAAGCGTATGGTCAAAATCATACATCAGCGCCAGAATCGGCATTTTTTCCATCACAGCGGCCTCCCGTCTGCATCGATTTATCCAACCATATCATAGCAAATTCAGGCAACGCTGTCAATGTTTTCACGTGCCTGTGCGTGCCTGCATAGGATAAAGCGAAAGGCGGTGAACCTTTTATGGCCTATTATAACGGCGTACAATCCGTAACCAACGCCACGGTGACGGGCACTCCCGGCCGCCGGGCGAGCCAGTGCAATATAGAAATCAGCTACGTCAATGAAAACGGCGGCACGGACAACGTGATTCTGCGGGTCAATGACGCCACGCAACTGCGCTCCGCCGACGGCAGGCGCATTGCCTGCTCCAGCTTCGTGGCCGGGCAGCGCGTGGACGCTTCCTTCTCCGCCGCGCGCAGCGATACCGCCCCGCCGATGGCGCGCGCCTATACCATCACCCGGCAGGATACGCGCGGCCAGCTGGGCGTGGATATCGACATGGGCTGACGAGGGGATAATAAAAAACTCGCCTGGTTACATCTCAGGCGAGTCAGATTGTCCAAAAAGTCTCGCTTAAACTCTTGGGATGCATGAAGGGGCCGCAGCCCCTTCATATGTAATCCGCAGCGGCGACATGCGCGTTTCCCTCGCCTGGGTACATCTCAGGCGAGTTTGCGTATTTGCAAATAAAACGGCTGATGGGATTATTTCAGCGGGCGCGGTTCGTTGGTCAGTCCGGCGATAAAATCCAGCGAAACGTTATACAGCTCGGCCAGGCGAATCGCCAGGCAAAAGGGGATTTCGCGCTTGCCCTGCTCATAGTTGGTATAGGTGGTTTTGGGCATATGAAGAATCTCTATCAGCTGATCCTGAGTCAGATCATGATCCTCCCGCAGATCGCGCAGGCGCTGATACTTCATAGCGCACCTCCTTTTTTACGTTGACAAAATACCACAAATGTGGTATTCTCATATCAAAAATACCACAAACGTTGTATTTAACGTAAATAAAGAGGGGGACTATGGCGGAAGAATGCCAGTATTATCATTAAAATCTACAGCTACAGGTAAACAGCTTGCATAATGAACCGGCTGAGTTTGAGCATGATCGCTTTGACTCAGCCGGTTTATCAGGTTGCTTCCATAAGACGTATAATACATCTATAAGCAACCTGATAGGCGTAAAATCCTTCTGTCAGTCAGCATACAGCATGTGCACCTGCGCAGGGGCATACAGAGGGAGACGAATGGGCGTATCATGCGCGAGGCTGTACTGAATGCCTAACAATGTTGCCAATTCTGATAGCCCATAGCTGTGATCATAGTAGAATTGTGATTTGATTTCTGTAAGATCCGGCAGATCAATATGCGCAACAACTGGGTGCTCTTTATACTGTGCCATTTCGCTTTTAGCAAGGGCAAATGCTGTAAAAACCTCTTGAATTGGCTTTTCAACATTTCGCGATACAAATATAGAAGAGTCTTTGGCCATAAAGACCTGTCGGTCGATTACCTCTTTGCACTGGGAAAGGTCGTCTCCCCACCAGTAATAAGTAACGAAATAAGGTGTGTCCCTTGTCATGTTTTCAGGAGCGTAGCGAGAAACTTTAGAAGTACGGATTTCCGTAAAAAGAAGCAGCGCATATTTTCCTGAAAGCGCTGGGCAATCTTCCTCTTCAGGCAGTTTAACGGCAATTACGTCGCCAACCTGCCACGGAGAATGAATCGTCGGCAGCGGCCTTAGCCGTTTAGGCTTGGGCAGCGGAGCGTTTAGTTGATCGCGCAGCTTATCCAGCGCCTTGCGGCGGCTAAGGCGCAGTTTCTCCGTTTTCCACAGGTCTGTCGGAATGGGCTGATCAATCAGTGCCATGGCAATGGCGCGCACATCATCGGATAGCTTTCGGCCGCAGCGCCATTCCGTGGCAGCCAGGGCAAGCCATGCGTCCGGGTCGTCTTCCGGATGCAGGCGATCCATTTCCATTTCCTTCATCGTCTGCGCTTCAGCCTCTTCCGGGGTATGGCCGTAACAGAGCATATCTTCATAAGTTCCGCGAACATCGCAGGCAGTATCGCTTGAAAAAATGGCAGGTCCCCATGCGCCCATAAGATGGCCTCCTTTATGGTTGATGCTGGTTCTTTTGTGGCGGTTTTACTTTCAAATTGCGCAAATAGGCCTTGTGCACATCGGAAACGCGATCGCTTTCCAGCGCCTTTTGAATGGCCTTGTTGTGCGTCCAGGGAGCGAGGGCATGACGCTCCAAATAGGGCAGGGCTGCGTCGTATTGCTTGGCCAAAGCCGTGGCGAAAAACCAGGCGATCATCATGTTGATGTAGTATTCATCCGAGCGGATTGCGGCCACCCATTGCAGATACTCCGGGTGGAAAGCTGCAGGCTCCAGATAGTAACGCATCAGCATGCCCATGCCGAAGCGGCAGGTATAGACGTGCGGGCTGGCCATCCAGCGGCGAATGGGCGCAAGCAGCGCGTCGGTGTGCCGGGCGAACACCCTGGGCGACAGCATATCGCAGGTGGCCCAATTATCTATATAAGGAAGAAAGACTTCCACCGCGGCCAGGCAGGCGTCATAATCGCGCATCAGGCACAGCAGCGCCCCGTGCAGATTGTTTTCATCATAGGCTGCATGGGGCAGCGCGGCCAAAAAGGCGGCGGCCTCCGGCGTGCCCGCGGCTTCCTTGGCCAGCGCGCGCAGCTGAGGGGTGCGCACACCCCATACCTGCTCAGGCGGCACGGTGGGCATCAGCTTGCACTGAAACAGGCGGTAGGCTGGGTCGGCCAGCGCATGCAGCCGGGAAGACAGATCATTTGACGGCATAGGCATAGTGATGGTTGGGCTCCAATTCCACATGGTAGTAGGCAAACAGATCCTCCACCGTGACGCAGAGATAGCCATGCTTTTGCAGGTATTCAACGGTTATGCGGGCGGATTCTGCGGTGTTGTCCTTGATATCGTGCATCAGGATGATTGCGCCGGGACGCACATCCTTTTTGATGGCGGAAAGCACCACGGAGGGCGTTTTGCCCGTCCAGTCCTTGGTATCTACCGTCCACATGATGATGGGCAGGTTCACCTTGGCGCGCTGAAAAGGCTCGTACAGGCCGTAGGGCGGGCGCATCATGATGGGCGGCTTGCCTGCGATGGAGGCGATTTTATCGTATACCCGCTGCGAGTAATTGCGGATGCGCTCCGGCGTGGATTTTTCGGTATTGGTGTGCACATAGTGATGGCTTTGCAGGCTGTGGTTTTCGTCGTTTTCACGCATGGCCACATCCATGTATTCGTCAATGCGGCTGCCCACCAGGAAGAAGGTGCCTACCGCGCCCGTATGGCGCAGATTGTTCAGCAGCCGGGCGGTGGGCGTGTAGCTGGGGCCGTCGTCAAAGGTGAGGGCGACCAGCGAATAGGCGCTGTTGTCGGTCTGCACGCGCGCCTCATCGGTCAGCACGCCGGCCAGGGCGGAATAGTAGACCGTCACGCGCATCAGCGTGGGATGGCCGGGATAGAGCGCGCTGGCCTCGTAGTGCAGCGTCAGCGCCGCAGGCGTAAGCATAAAGGGGGTGTTGAGCAGCCCCTCGCGGGAGCACAGGCGGTTTAGCGTATCCACGTTGGCTTCTTCATTGGGAAAGTACGCGCTGAGCTGCTCGCGCACAGCGGCGCTGAGGATATCCCAAGCTTCGGGCGTATCCTGCACCACGTCGGTCAAAACCAACTGACGGCCGGTATCCATATCGTAGGCGCGGGCGGTAAAGGGCGAGGATAGCTGCTTGCGCGCGTAGGATTGCCGCGCCAGCACCAGAAAGCTCACCCACTTGGTGCCCGTAACGCTGTGCACCACATGGATATCCAGGCGGCTGTTGCGCTTGGGATTGTCGCTGCCCTTGAGGGCAGGGGCGTATTGCTCGTCATACGCATCCACCAGCGCGTTGATTTCGCTGGCTACGGCCGGGTTGGCGGCGGCAATATGCTCCTTGGAGACGAAGCCGCGCTTGTGGTTGACGAAGCGATCCTCCGTTTTGTAGGTGACGGAAAAGGCTTCCGGCAGGCCGTCGCCCAGGGCGGGCAGCGCGCAAAAAAGCGTCGTAAGGCTCAGGATAAGGGCGAGGATGCGGCAATGCTTGCTCATGGTGATCCTCCTGTCAGCGGTTACTTGACGTTGTACTGGCTCAGCAGCTCCAGCGTATGGGCAAAGTAGCTTTCCTGCTGCGCGGCGGACAGGCCGAAGCGCTTGCTCAGCCAGCCGATCACCCGCCTGGGGCGCATGCGGGCGTAATTCATGGCGGCGTTTACATTGGCTGTCCAATCCTTGATGGTAAGGCCGGGGAACTTCTTGATGTGCCGCGGCAGCAGCTGACCGATGGTATCGATGTATTTATTGAATACCGGCTCCACCTGCAGGCTGAACAGAAAATTGCTTTCGATGATTTCAGCCGTGCGGCGCAGAAAATAATCCTTGTATTCAGGCACCTCCAGCAGCGCGGCCAGCACCCAATGGGGAAAGCCTGCCGCCTTGGCGTTTTTGCCGCGCAGGAAGATATCCACAGGCGACTCGTCAAAGCTCATGCAGCCCGCCTCGATATCATGCAGGAAGAACGTCCACTTGCCGCCGGGGAAGCGGTACATGCGCACGTTGGTCACATCGTAATTGCCGATAATCATATTGAAGATCACGTAATTGAACAGGCTGTCCACATCCAGCCGGTCGGTTACGTATTGCAGGTTGGACGGGTCGTTGAGATCATGGCTTTTTACAAAGTTCATCAGCTCTACCCAGTCCTGATTGCTGCCGTGCAACACGTTGCTGTCCAGCGTGCCCGTGCGCTCCAGAATATCGCAGGCGCGGATGGCGGCGGGATCGGTTACGCCTGCCCACTGAGCCAGCGAATCCTTGTTGGCCTTTTCGCGCAGGTTGTAGTGGCCGAAGTACTCGCCGTTCAGATACACCACGATGGGCCGCGCCGCCTGGTAGTACAGCCCCAGCCCTTCGCTGATTTCACCCAGCACCGCATCGCGCATGCGGCAGGAGCGGTGATCGGAATTGGTGGAGCGCAGCAAAAGGGAGGAATACTGCGTGTAGGGACGGTTGTCAAAGAATGCGTAATCAAAGGTATTCGAGCCGAAGGCCTTGCGGGCGAACAGCCCCATGGATTTTTGCCTGAGCGAGCGGGAGGAATGCGAGGTGACGCGGAAGGTGGCCATTTGGCTCAGCTGACGCTGTCCTGACGCGTCAAAATATTCGATCTGGATGGGGTATTCCCAGTCCTTTTCATAGTTGGGGATATTGCCCGAGCCCTTGACCATCACGCCCGTTTTCTGGTTGTACAGGTAGGCGTCACCTGTATAGACGCTCATTACAGGCACAATGGACGGATCGTTGATAAAAAATGTGCTGCCTGCCGTGGTGGAGCCCAGCAGGTCATCCGCAAAGGCGCGGGCGCGGATCACCGTGGTTTTGCTGACGGCGATGGGGACGGTATAGCGTTTGGAAGTGCGCGTGGGCTCGCTGCCGTCGGTGGTATAGCGGATTTCCTGCCCGGCGGGCGCGGAGATGGTCACCTGCACAGCCTTTTCATAAAACCCTGCGGCAGTCTCAATCACCGGCTCCTGCGCGCGGGCGGCATAGCCGTTTTTACCATTGGCCTTGCCGGGCGTGGCGGTTTCCAGATACAGCCAGGTATCGCCGCCTGCGGGCACGCCGTAGGATACGTTGCCAAACTGCGCGCCAAATGCCAGCGTCTGGGTGTTGCCCTGCGGGTCGGTCAGGTACAGCTCGTCGCCCTTGGCGGAGATTTTGAAGTCTGTATACAGCGCGCCGGACTGGCCGTTGGTGACGGGTTCCCCCGCGCAGTACACCACCAGATAGCCGCCCTTGGCGATCTTGGCGGTATCCGGGAAGGCCCAGCGCCGCAGGTTATAGGGATCGTTGCTCAGGTACCAGCCTGAAAGGGACACGGCTTTGCCGCCGGTATTGTGCAGCTCCACCCAGTCGTCATGGCGCTGCCCCACAAACGTGGCGGTAGAGGCCATCACCTCGCTGAATACAACGTCCGCCCGGGCGCAGGCGCACAGCCCCAGCAGCGTCAGGGCAATCAACATCAAAATACGGTTTTTCATGGCATTTTTCATTTGCGGAGGCAGGATCAGCCCAGCGAGCTGTCCAGCTGCTCCCATTCCTCATACAGTGCGTCCATCTGCGCCTGCAGGGCGTTTTTCTCCTGCTCCAGCTCGCCCAGGCGCACATAGTCGCTGGCATTTTCCTCCATCTGCGCATCCAGCGCATCCAGCTGCTGCTCCAGCTTTGCGATGTCGCGTTCCAGCACGTTCATGCGGCGCTCGATTTTGCCGTCGCGGCGGGCGGGTTTCTTTTCGGCTTTTTCGGCGCGCTCGGCCTTTTCCGCCTCGCGCTGGCGCGCCTGCTCCTGCTGGGCGGCCTCGTCCTCGCGTTCGCGGATAAAGCGGTATTTTTCATAGCCGCAGTCAAAGCTGCGCAGGCGGCCGTTGTCCAGCTCCCAAATGCGGTTGGCAAAGCGATTGACGAAGTAGCGGTCATGGGACACGATCAGCAGCGTGCCTTCAAACTGATCCACGGCGGATTCGATCCATTCGCGGGAATCCAGGTCCAGGTGGTTGGTCGGCTCGTCCAGGATCAGCATGTTGACGGCGCTGTTCATCAGCATGCACAGCTTCAGCCGCGCGCGCTCGCCGCCCGAAAGCTGGGATACCAGCTTGAACTGATCTTCGCCGCGGAAGCGGTATGCGCCCAGGCGGTTGCGCGCCTGCTGCGGTTCGCACCCCAGATCATACAGCAGGGTGTCGTACAGCGTGCGCTCGGGATGCTCAAAGGTGATTTGCTGGGGCAGGTAGGCTGCGCGCACAGAAGGGCCGAACTGCACCACGCCCGCATCGGGGCTTTCCTCGCCCAAAAGAATTTTGAGCAGCGTGGTTTTGCCTGCGCCGTTTGCGCCCACCAGCGCCACGCGTTCCCCGCCGCCGCGGATGGTTTCGGTTACGTTTTCAAACAGCGTGCGTTCGCCATAGGATTTTTTCAAATCCTTGATGCGCAGCGCGTAATCGGCGCGGAAGGGTACGGTGGAAAAGCCCAGCTCCAGCCGTTCTTCGCGGGTGGGCTTTTCGGTTTGCCGCAGCCATTCGATGCGCTTTTGGATGGCAAACACGCGCTTGTAGGTTTTGTCCATGCCGCTGTACGCCCAGGCGCTCATCTTTTCGGCGGCCTTTTCAAGCTGAGAAATCTTGGCCTGCTCTTTTTCGTATTGCTTTAGTTGCAGCTTGTAGCGGGCCTCTTTTTCCTTTACATAGAAGCTGTAGTTGCCGCTGTAAAATTCCACCCCGCCGTGATCCAGCTCCACAATGCGCTTGACAATGCGATCCAGAAAATAGCGGTCATGCGATACGGTGAGCACGGTGCCCTTGTAATGGTCGATATAATCCTCCAGCCATTCGATGGACTGCATGTCCAGATGGTTGGTCGGCTCGTCCAGCAGCAGGATATCGGTTTCGCGCAAAATCATCACCGCCAGGCGGATGCGGGTTTGTTCGCCTCCGGAAAGCGAGGCGAAGGGCTGGCGGCGCTGGGCGGGGGAGATATGCAGGCCGTTGGCCACCTTGGCCAGACGGGTTTCGCAGCTGTAGCCGCCCAGCATGTCAAAGCGCGTATGCAGCGCGTCATAGCGGCGCAGCAGGGCTTCGGAGTGCTCGCCCGCGTCCATCTGGCACTGAATCTGCTCGATTTCCGCGCTGACGGCCTGCACCTCGGCAAAGGCCATGCGCAGCACATCCTCCACCAGCGCGCCCTCGGGGGCCTCGGCCAGCTGGGAGATGTAGCCCACCCGCCGTCCCTGGGGGATGGCGATAAAGCCCTTATCGGGTGTGATTTCGCCGGTGATGATCTTCAGCAGCGTGGTTTTGCCCGCGCCGTTGGGGCCAAGCAAGCCCACGCGCTCGCCCGCGTCTACCTGAAAGGATACGTCGTCGAGCACCACGCGATCCTGCACAAAGGATTTTTCAATGCCGGATACAATGATTTCAGCCATGATTTCCCCCGGAAACAATAGAAATAATTACAATCAATTATAGCACGCTTTTGCGCATATGACAACGATGGGCCGCAGGACAGGAAAAGTGCAAACGCAGGACAGGGAAAGTGCAAAAGTTTGATCTTGATTTGTATTGTGTGCGATGATATAATATCTGCAAGCGGTATGCAGATACCGCTGGAATCTAAAAGACGGAGGATACAGCAATGGCTTATAAAATCAGCGACGAGTGCATCATGTGCGGCGCCTGCGAAGGCGAATGCCCGGTCGGCGCGATCAGCGAAGGCGAAGGCAAGTACGTCATCGATCCTGAAAAGTGCATCTCCTGCGGCGCTTGCGAAGGCACCTGCCCCGTTGGCGCTCCCTCTGAGGAGTAATCTCTTTAACAGGTGAACCAAGGCTCAGAAACGCCGTGTGCGGCGGTTTCTGGGCTTTTTATGTTGCCTGTTTTCGGGGGCTGTGCTATAATTTTATTTGTAAATTTAAGCTCTACAAAGGACTTTTTATCGTATGCAGTTTACATTCTGTCCGCTCTTTTCAGGCTCCAGCGGAAACGCCGTATATGTCCGTGCAGGCGATACCCGGCTCCTGATTGACGCGGGATTGTCCGGCCGCACGGTCAGCGAGGGGCTTGCCAGCATCGGCGTACTGCCCGAAACCCTCAGCGGCATCCTGGTTACGCACGAGCACAGCGATCATATCAAGGGCGTGGGCATCCTCAGCCGCAAATACCATGTGCCGATTTACGCAAACGACCGCACCTGGCAGGCCATGGAGCGCTCCCTGGGCAATATTGCCCCTGGCAGCCGCCGGGTATTTGAAAGCGGCGAAACCTTTTATATCGGCAATGCGGGCATTATGCCATACCGCATTTCTCACGACGCGGCGGAGCCGGTAGGCTATCGCGTGTATTATGGCGGGCACAGCGTGGCCACGGCCACGGATATCGGCGTGTTTACCAAGAAAACGCTGGAGGCGTTGTCGGGCACGGATATCGTGCTGCTGGAAAGCAACCATGACATCGATATGCTGCACGCAAACGATCATTATTCCGCGCAGCTCAAGGCGCGCATCCTGGGCCGCTATGGGCACCTGAGCAATGAAGCCTGCGGTGAAGCGCTGCTGCAATTGTATCAGACGGGCGTGCGCCACGCGGTGCTGGGCCATCTGAGCCATGAGAACAACACGCCCGAGCTGGCCATGAGCACGGTGTGCGGCGTGCTGCGCGCGCATGGGCTGGAGCCGTCGGAGGATATCCAGGTGGATATGGCCTGGCGCGATCATGTGGGAGGCGTGTATGAAATCATCTAAGGGGCGCGCCGCGCTGTGTTGGATTCTGGCCGTGCTGAGCATCCCTGTGGGAATTGTGCTGACCTCCGTGCTTTATGCGTTGATACCGGGCGAAAACACGGCGCTGCGGCTGTATCTGTTCAATATTCCCTCGGAGATTTTCTGCTTTGCCCTGCCGGCGTTTTTCATCCTGGCTGCCCGGCCTGAGCGGCTGGCGCGCTTTCGCGCCACCAAACGTGGGCTAAGCGTAAACACGGTCGGCTATACTGCCCTGCTGGCCGTATCAGCCACCATCGTTGTATCCATGATCGCGGCGATATGGGGCGAAGTGCTTAACAGTTCCTTTCAATATACCGAGCCGGCGCAGCCGCG
>ERZ825384.2371-NODE-2371-length-19203-cov-2.877428_pt1 | contig 19203 bp, 33 predicted proteins | sample MGYA00519931_ERZ825384 | MGnify/ENA primary metagenome ERZ825384 (study PRJEB31778, sample SAMEA3449200) | human gut metagenome | biome: human gut; feature: human-associated habitat; material: faeces | place: United Kingdom | collected 2010/2012 ...
CTTAAAGTATATCACATAATTATTAGATAATCAAATAAATTGAAAGGAGGATTAAGTGAAAGAAGATCGCGCAATTAAAATATTCGCTATGTTATTTAATTCGATTGACATAGCACTATGGATATTGCTAGCAATGTTTTTTAACAAATGGCCATTGGCTTTATTCAGTATATTATTTATAAATGTAAAAACAAACAAATAATCAGAGTCCTGACCGACTTTTAGGATATTAACTTTTAAAGTCAACAGTCTTGACCGACTAAAACGAAAGGAAGATAAAAAATGAAAGAATATTATTGTATTCAAGATATAATGACAATAACCGGATTTAAGAAAACCAAATCATCCGATTTAATAATAAGGTTAAATGAATTGTTAAAGAATGAACATCCGAATGTATTAATAATCAAAGAAAGAATTCCCATTTGGTTTTGGGAAGAAAAAACTAAACCAATAAAAAAGGAGATAGAGGTAAATGAGAAAGAAAAGAAAATTAACTAATTTTGGTAAGAGATTACTTATATTTATTATTTTAATTATCACAGCATTAATATTTAAGGCTATAAACAAAGGATATAATGATTTGAAAGAACAAGCTAAGAAGTGTGATTTGACTAAAGGATACACTTGTACTTTATATGAAATCAGAAATTTTAATGAATGAGCAAAGATTCAATTATATTTTACTTGTCTCAGTATGAATCAATTAAAAGCGAATTAACTAATGAACAACTTGGAAGACTATTTAGAGCGCTTTTTGAAAAACAACTGGGAAATGAAGTTGTTTTGGATAATGACATCAAAATTGCTTTTAACTTCTTAAACAACCAAATGGTTGTAGATAAAAAGAAGTATGAAGAAAAATGTGCAAGGCTCCGTGAAAACGGAAAAAAAGGCGGAGCTCCGAAAGGAAATGCAAACGCTCGCAAAGAAGAAAAACAACCAAAACAACCAAATGCAAAAAAAACAACCTTAAATGATAATGAAAATGATAATGAAAATGATAATGAAAATGATAATGAAAATGATAATGAAAATATATTTGCTTGTTTAGAAACGAATTTTGGAATTGCTTTAAATGGTACAAATTATATGAAATTACAAAATCTATTAAAGCAATTTGAAGAAAAAGCTTTATGTTATGCAGTAGACAAATGCATTTCAGCAAATGTAATGAATCTAAATTACTTTTTTGGAATAGTTGAGAATTGGCGAATATCTAAATTATTTAAATATCAACAAATAATTGATAACGAGAGAGATATTAAAAATCAAAAAGGGCGAGAAGAAACTATGAAAGGTAGGAGATTTTTCTAATGAATAACGCTGATGATGTTAGAGAAATTATAGAGCAAGAATGTTTATCACTTCTCATAAATGAAACCTATTTAGTTGAATTTTGTACCATTAAACCTATTGAGTTTAAAAATATAGAAAATAGAAAAATATATGAATCTATTTTAAAGAGTTATAAAGAAACAAAAAGTATTTCAATTGAGTATATTCAGGATAATCAAATGGACTATTACTTAGAATTGCTTGATGGTTATTATAACCGTTCAAACGCTGAACAGCAACTACAACATTGTGAAGAAAAACTAGAAGAGTATTATAATCAAAACCTTTTGTCGGATTTAATTAGAAAATTTAATAATAAATTAATTGACTTTAAGGATTTTATGAATAAAATTCAAGAACTAAATACAACTAACGTAATTTATTCAAACGATATTTTAACTCCAGAAGAAATAGAAACAAACTTGGTTATTTCAAGAACGGGAATAAAATTTAATAATTTTCCAATATTAAGTGACAAATTAAAACTTTTAGAAAATGATTTGCTTGTCGTAGGTGCAACTACGGGAGTTGGTAAAAGCGGTTTTCTGTTAAATTTAATGAACGATTTGATGACAAGATATCAATGTATTTATTTCAATCTCGAAATGTCAAAAAGTAATATTTACAGAAGGATGGTTGCAATTAATCAAAACTTTGCAGTAAATAGTATTGATAATCCAAGTGACAATCAAAAGAAATTAATAAGTCAAGCTATTGAAAATATAAATAATGCCAAAGTAGTAGTTAATCATACGGTTAATAACATTCTTGATATTAAAAAAGTTATTAGAAAGTACAAAGACATTAAAAAACACACAATAATCTTTATTGATCATATAGGTTATTTAAAGTATCAAACTAAAAAAAGCATTTATGAAGAATCAACTGAAATTGTTAAAGAGCTTAGAAAAATTTGTTTGGAGTATAACTGCACTGTTATTGCAGCAAGCCAATTAAATAGAACTGCTTATACAGCAAATGAAGTAACTTTAAATATGTTAAAAGATTCAGGGGAGTTGGAAAATAGTAGTAGAAAAATAATCTTGTTAAGCTATGATAAAAAAGAAAATAAAGATGGTTTAGAGCCTAATATTTATGTGGATATTGCAAAAAACGACAATGGACCAACTGGGATAATCACAATGAAGTACTATAAAGTTAGACAAACTTTTCAAGAGGATTTATTAGGATTAAGGAGAAATGAAAATGATAATAACAAATGAAGAAAAAGAATTTATAAAAGAGTTGATAACTGAAGGAATGTTATCGCATAAAAAAACGATGTTGATAAATAAAAATAGTGAAAAAGAAATAAACGAATATTGCACAAATGTAAAAAAACTATTAAAAAGTATTGATAATAAATGTGAAACTATGGATTCTATTGTTAATACAATGGATAGATTATTAAATTGTGTAGTATGTGTAATGATTCAGAATCGAAAAGGAGAGTGAATGAAAAGTGGGAATTAAAATATTTTATAAAAAAGATTATGAATATATGAAAGAACAAAATACGAAATTAAACGGAAAGATTAGAGAGTTAGAAAGCGATCTTAAGAAAGCTTACAATGCAATTGAAGATTTAACTTTAGGAGAAATGAATTATACAAAACAAGTAGAAAAGTTGACATTTGATTGTGAAAGAAGTACAGAACTTGTTGATAAGTTAAGAGATAAATTATTTATAACCGAAAAGTTATTAAAAGAAGTAAGAGGTGCTAAAGGTGGTTTCACTAAAAAAATAAATCAGTTAACTAATGAACTTAATGCTAAAGATAAAGAAATAGAAGAGCTTAAGACTGAATTAGCAGAAAGTATGACAGATAAATACATTGTTAAAAAGATTAAGTCAGGTAGAAGACCTAATATCCTAAAAAGGTCTTCTGCTAGACCTATAAAAGGTTCTGTACAAAAGTATCAACAAAAGCTAGAAAGGATGGAAGTATGAAAGATTTAATTGAATTTTATGATAATGAAAAAAATAGAATACAAAAAGAAATAGACGATTTGTGGGAAGTTGGTAAGAAAAGTCCAAAAAGAGTGAGTAGACTAGTTGAAATAGAATATATACTTGATGGCTTAGAAGCATATAAAAGAATAAAAAACTTACAAGAAGAAAATAGAGCATTAAGAAAGTTACTTGAAGATCACGGAATAGAGGCTGAAGAATGAAATTAAATTTAGATAAGCCATTCTATTTAATAGCAAAGTATTGGTTAGGAGAAATACAAGGCTTTGTAAAACTAGGAGATGACAGAGAAGAAATAGAAAAAATATTTCAAGAAAAATATGTGTGGAAACCTAACGATTTAGGAGTTACAGAAGAAAGCCATAAACTTTTAGAAGTTAATGCAAAAGAAATTATGGATGATCAAACTGTGTTAAGAAGGTAAAAACGGTGCAATATGAGAAAAGAATGGATAAATGAGTTTATCGTAGATAGACATTATATTTCATTTGGAATATCAGTCAAATATGGTGCTTTTCTACCAAAGTTGAATACGTTTCAAAGAATATTGCAAATTCATCTATTTATAGTGCATATTCAATTAGGATACTTAATAGAAAAGGAGAAATAATTATGTTTAAAAAAATATTTAACAAGAAAATTAAAACCAACACAGAATATCAAATTGGAGATACTGTTTATTTATTAGCATATCCATATAGAAGTTATGGGTTTGCAGAGAGAAGTGAAATTCAAGGATTAGGGGAAGAAATAGAATTATTTAAAATGAAAATCACAAAAATAGTATTTGATAAATCTGATAAACCAAAATATTATACAAATGTTGAAACAGGTTTAGAACGTGATTTTGGTGGTTATTATAGTTTTAATAGTTGGGAAGAAATTAAACAAGAAATTGATAAATTTGTAGATGATAATTACAAATTAAGAAAGGACTGATATTATGCCTAAAATAAGAGAAGATGTTGAATTGAAAGAGTTGGAAAAGTATGGATTTGAGTTTGACTCATCTTCTGGTTTTTATGAAAGAAAAATAGATAATAAATGGTATAACATAATATGTGTTGATAAAGATAGAGAAATATTTGAAATGACAGAAGAGATAGGTTATTGGACTGCTACATTTAGTGATGAAGAATGGTTTGATACTAAATATATTGATGACTTAATAAAAGCAGATTTAGTAGAGAAAGTAGGAGAAAAGATATGAAATTTGAAAATTTTAATAATAAACGAAAGACACCATTTTCATTAGAAGTTCTGGGATTTCTAAATTTATTGTATACTGTAGATATTATACCAAAAGTTAGCATAAATGCTGATTTTATGAACAAATATAGACCAGATTTATTATGGAATGAATATAAATTAGGCTGTGGAAAAAGTTATACTAAATTAAAAGCCCATTTTAAAGATTTAGAGAGGAATGATAAAAAATGAATGCATATAAGTTAACATTTTATTTTTCAGATAAAATAAACATTGAAACACATTTATATAGTGAACTTGAAGTAACAGATTTTGTAAGTGATTTTAGCAACGAAAATCATGATAAAAAGTTTATAGCTTTTATTAATGAAGATGGTTTAATAATTAATTTAGACAAGGTAATGTACTATACAATTGAATTAGTTAAAGTGAATATGATGAGTCCGAGTGAGCAAAGATGAAAAAAATAATAATAGATAAAGATACTTTATTATTCTTATTAGATAAAGTAGAGGAATGCTATAAAGCAGAATGTGAGAAAATAGTTAAGAAAATATTGAAAGGAGAATAAAAAATGATAACTAGAGAGAAATTTGATGAACTATTTAAAAGAATTGAATTAGATAAATTAACTGATAAATGTGGGTTTGAATTTGCTGATGGTTGAAATTGTACATTTGAAAATATAGCGAATTGTTATGATGATAGATTAGAACTTTATGAACAAGTCAAAAAGCAACAACAAGTAATAGATAAAGCAATAGAATATATATTAGAGTGTTCCATAAATGAAAAAGGGCATATTAATGTAAGTTTATCTTCTGAAGAAGTTGGAAAATTATTAGATATATTAGAGGAGTGTTATAATGAGTAATTATAAAAGTTTTGCGGAAATAAAAGAAGAATTTGGTAGTAATTATGATTTTAAATTATATGAAGCGGGAATATCTGCATTAAAAGAAATTGAACGATTACGCCAAGAAAACGAACAACTAAAAATGATAAATAAAGAATATGAAAGACTTAATAAAGAAAAGCATAGAGGTTTTAAAATAATTAATGTTCAAGAATATAATATAGACGAATTGTTAAGTTATAAAAAATATAAGGATAATTGGAATAAATTAAAAGAATATATACAAAAAGATTATGACCTCTTTAGTGAATTAATTGACCCAAAATATGGTTGTGCAACGGGAGCATTAAGTAGAGTTAAAGATAAAATGCAAGAACTAGAGAGGAACAATAGTAATAGCTGTTAAAGATTTAATTGTATTAGATAAAGAACTTTAAAAAATCATATTATGATAGCTACAGGAAGTTATAAAACATCATCAAAAAACATAAAAAGTATCAACGGATAAAAAAATAACGTAATACCTTATAAAATAGGCTTAAAATTAAATGTTAATAAGTGCAATATAATATTGTGGTTATCTTGCAACAATTATACAGGGGGGAGGAATGGTAGAAAGGTGGAATGATGAAAGAAAAGTTAAAATTAAGATTAATTGAATTTGTTGAACAAGAAACTTTAGATGAAAAATCAAAAAAGACTATTGTTGATTATAAAAATGCCATAAATAAGTTTATTGATTTTATACCTGAGAATGTTACAACAATTAACAAATCTTTGCTTATTGATTTCAAAGATTACTTGACCGAAAAAAACTTTGCGGTTAAATCCAAAAATAAATATATAACCATAGTCAATAAATTTATAAAGTTCTTAGGATATCATGATTTAAGATTAAAAAAATTTAAAGAACAAAGACAGACTTCATTAGATGATCCGATTTGGGAGCAAGAACATAAAAGAATGTTAAGATGGGCAAAAAAATTAGGACAAGAAGATACATATTTGATTATCAAAATATTCGCATTGACAGGTGCTAGAATAGAAGAATTAAAATTTTTTACGGTAGAAAATTTAGAAAAGGACTACATAAAATCGGCTTTTAATAAAGGCAAATATAGAACATTAATATTGACAAATGAACTTAGAAGAGAACTCAGACAATATTGCAAACTTCATAAAATTAAGAGTGGTTATATTTTTAAATCAACAGATCCGAAGGCAAAAGAAGGTGCAATGTGGAATAATAGTACAATCTGGCGTAGATTAAAGAGAATTGCACGGGCAGCTAAAATTAATCCGAATAAGATTCATCCACATGCTTGGAGACATCTTTTTGCTAAGGAATGTAAAAGAGTTGGAATTGACTTAGATGAACTTCAAGACATTTTGGGTCATAATGACATAAAAACAACAGCAATATATACTCAAACTTCAAATGCTGAAAAAAAACAAAAGCTTGAAAGACTTTGGAAAAGGTAGGAGAGAAAATGAATGAGATAAAGGAACTAACAATCAAAGAATTAAAGTATAAAATAAAAGAGTTAGAAGATGAAATAGATATGTATTTAACTTTGAAAAAGATAGATTTTGTAAAAACACAACCAGGCGCAATGACATATAAAGAAGTAATTGTACAAGGTGGACAACCTTATGATAAGTTTACTCATTACACAATTAAATCCGAAAAGTACGATAAGAAGATAATAGAATTAACTGATACACTTCTAACATATCAAAAAAGACTTAATAATAAAATAGCTAATATTTCAAATTCAGATTCAAAAACTTTTATAACATATTTAAGAGAAGAAGAAAAATTAAGATGGGATGAAATAAGTAGAATTACTAATTATTCCTTAAGACAAGCCAAAAGAATTTATAGTGAAAAATAAAGATGGCACGAAATGGCACGAATTAAGTGGTATAATGTGTATAATGAGTACGATTAGAAATGAATACTCATTTATACACTAAAATCCCTAGTGGCTACAATTAGTAGCCTAGAGATATATCTTTACCGCCTGTTACGGGGATACTCCTATATATCTCTAGGGTGCTAATTAGCACTATTTACTTTGAAGCAATGCCTTTATAGGTATTAGATTTGTAGAAGTAAATGCGAGGATGACTACTCGGAATAATTAGATGTTATCTTTTAATTCGTTGTTCACGCTACCTGAATAGGTAGTGTACTGATAATATAAGAGTACTATGGAGGCATAGGAAACGCAATATTGTAAACGTCTGTTACCACAGAGGGTAAAAGGTTTTATTAGTCGACTAGTAAGTGAAACCAGCAAAGGTCATGTATAGGATTAACTACCAAACTCATTGCTAATTTATTGTCAGTACAGTATCTATTAAAGATACTATTTGTTACAACCGTTATAGGTTGTTTTATTTTTGAAAAAACAAGAAAGGATGTGTTTAGATGCTAAAGATAATTAAAATTGATAAAACTGATTATAAGATGAAATCTAGTGCATACACTGCTTTTGCTTACAAAGATGAGACTGGAAGAAACTTTTTATCAGACATAATGAAATTGTCAGAGTACAAATCTTTAAAAGATAGCAATACTGTTAAATCTGCAGAGATGCTCGACGATTTGAATTTATTACTTTTAAGAATAGCGTATATTATGATAAAAGAAGCAGATGAATCACAAGTAAACGATTTTAAATCTTTTGTTGGCTCAATTGAAAGTTTATATAGCGACAGTAGTTGGACTGAAGAGGTTATTAATTTAGCAGTTACGCCCTTTTCGGGGCAATTACAAAGTAATAAGTAGTTCAAATACTTCATCTGAAGAAATGGATATATACGAAGTAGTTGCCTTAGCCAAAAGACTAAATATAACGTTAGATGACATGAAAAGAATGAGTTTTGTATCATTAATGAACATCTTGATATCTAGTGTTGAAGAAAAAGATAGTAAGCCGACTCAAAGTGATATAGATAAATTCTTTGGGTAGAAAGGAGAAACAATGATTAAAGCGATTGTAGAGATCCCGTTTTATGAAAAGAAGGGAAAAGAATTATACCTTGATGAGGAAAGATTTAAAGAACTTGAAAGTCAAGGATATGTTAAGAAAGCAGAAGTTATAGAAACAGCATCAATAAAAGGAAATGGAAAGAGAAAAGTTTTATCAGACAAAGGCTTGGAAGTCCGTTAGGAAGAATATATGGATAAAGCAAAGTTGTCTATGTGCTAGGTGTCATAAGCCTGTATATGTTGATGGATTATCTAATAAGAATATACCTAAAGACAAAAGAACAAAAGGAATAGTACATCACAAAGTGTATCTTACTGATGATAACTTTGCTGATATAAGCATTTCTTTAAATGAAGAATTGCTTGAAGGTTTGTGTATTGATTGTCATAACAATGAACACTTTAAATCAGAAGTAGTTAGAAGAGATGTTGCTTTTGATTCCGAAGGTAACTTAATCAGCCGATACCCCCCTACGCAGGGTAATATTGGCCTTAATTGAGACAACGGGGCCAGAGCACACAAAAAACACGCAAGTCATGTGTAGACCCCCCTACCTTTGAAAAAATGAGAAAGGATGTGATAGTATGACAAAAGATGAGAAAGTTAAAAATCTTACTTTAAATGACATTGAAAAATTAAGAAAAAGATTTGCTGATCTAGATTCAGATGTAGGAACTTTAGGCTTAGGTTTGGTAGATGAATTGAAATTCACATTCAGAACTTTAAAGAAACTTAAAACTAATATTAATAAAAATGGTGTAGTAGTTAAAATGGATCAAGGTAAATATGAAATTGATAGAACAAATCCAGCTTTAACAACTTATAATACACTTATAAAAAATTATCAAACCCTTTCTAAACAAATTAATGATATGCTTGATCAAGCTGAATCATCCGATCCAGATGATTTTGATAATGATGAACTATGACATTTATTGAAGAATATTATAATTGGATGTTGGATAATCCTACTAAAGTTAACAGAAAAGTTTTCTTAACTTATAAAAAGTTAATTGCCAAAATTAATCATCCTGAAACTGTTTGTTTTTTTAATAATTTAACGCAAAAAGAAGAAAAACACATTTATGTATTTGATGAAAAGAAGAGTTTGAGACCCATTCATTTTATAGAAAAATATTGTAAACAGTCTAAAGGAAGATGGTCCGGCAAAAATATTAAATTAGAACTTTGGCAAAAAGCTTTTATTCAGGCAGCATTTGGATTTGTAGATAAAACTTCTGGTTTTAGACAATATACAAAAGTCGCTTTATTTGTTGCAAGAAAAAATGGAAAATCAACTATAGCTTCTGGACTAGCAAATTATATGCTTACTAAGGATGGCGAAGGTGGAGCAGAAATTTATTCACTAGCTACAAAAAGAGAACAAGCAAAAATTATTTGGGAAGAATCAAAAAAAATGATAAATAAATCTCCAGCATTAAAAAAGAGAATAAGATGTTTGGTAGGTGGAATTTATTATGATGCAACTGATTCTTTTTTTAGACCTTTATCAAGTGAATCTAATAGTCTGGATGGTGTAAATGCTCATTTTGTTACAGCAGATGAAGTTCATGCTTGGAAAGATATCAATTTACTTGATGTTATGTATGACTCAATGAGTGCTAGAACTCAACCGATGTTTTTAGAAACGTCAACAATGGGTACAGTACGTGAAGGTGTATTTGATAGTGAATATTCTTATTTTACTAACTTAATACTTGATAAATTGTCAATCGAAGATTATACAACTTTAGCAGTAATTTATGAACTTGATAGTCCTAATGAATGGCAAAATGAAGATGCTTGGTTTAAAGCTAATCCAGGACTGGGAACTATTAAAGATATTGATATGCTTAGAGATAAAGTAAATAAAGCGATTAATGATTCATCTAAGCTGAAAAATCTTTTATGTAAAGATTTTAATGTTAGACAAAATGATACTCAAGCTTGGCTATCATTTGAAGAACTGAACAACGAAACAACTTATGAAGAATTTAAAGATTGCTATTGTATTGGTGGATGTGACTTATCAAGTACCACTGACTTAACTTGTGCAACTTTACTTGGATTTCAAAAAGGACAAATCAAAATTAAGCAAATGTATTTTATTCCAGAAAATAACTTACAGTATAAAATCAATGACGATAAGATTCCTTATGATAAATGGTTAGACAAAGGATGGATTAGGCTGTCTGAGGGTTCTAAAGTTGATTATAGAGATGTGACAAAATGGTTTATAGAACAAGTTCAAGAATTTGGCTTAAGACCACTCTGGGTAGGATATGATAGTTGGAATGCTCAGTATTGGAGCGATGAAATGAAACAATATGGTTTTGATATGGTGGAAGTAAGGCAAGGCTCTAGAACGATGTCACAACCAATGAAACAAATGAAAGCAGATTTGATTGATAAGAAAATTAATTATAATAACAATCCGATTTTAAAATGGTGTTTATCTAATCTATCCATTAAGTCGGATGAAAATGAAAATATAAGACCAGTAAAAGAAAAATCAAGACAAAGAATAGATGGCGCAGTAAGTTTAATTGATGCTTATTGTATTTTTATTGATAAACAAAATGAATATTTGAATTTTATTGGGGAAGGAGAAGAAAATGAAGAATAAAGAAAGAAGAAGTTTATTTAGTAAAATCTTTGGAGATTCAAATAATACCGAACCTAAAGCAAGTGCTACTGAATTTAAAATACTAAATGGATATAAAAGTTATTTTACTAATTATGATGGTAGGTATTATGATACTTCAATAGTTCGTGGATGCATTGATACTATTGCTAGAAATAGTGCAAAACTTAATCCGAGACATATAAGAAATTCTGCTAATGGTTTCGAAAAAGTAAACGGATCACTTTATACACTCTTAAGTAAGAAACCAAATGAACTACAGAACGCTTATCAGTTTTATTATTATGTTATTAACGAACTTGAAATGTATAATGATTCTTTTATTTATATTTTAAGAGATAAAAATACTTTTAAAATAACAGGTTTATATCCAATACATTTTGAAAGCATTAAATTTTATGAATATGATAAAGAGATTTATTTGGAATTTAGCTTTGGTAATAGTCAAAAACGATTCGTTGCTTTAAAAGACTGTATTCATTTAACTAGATTTACAAACAAAGATATTATCGTCGGTGGCAGTAATATTCCTTTAATTAAAACTTTATCAGTTAAACACGTTCTTATGGAAGGTATAGTAAATGCGATTAAAACTACTCAATCAATCAAAGGAGTTCTTAAATCTACTAAAGTTATGTTAAATCCAAAAGATGTTAAACAAATGAGAGATCAATTTGTTAAAGACTTTATTGATAATGCAGACGGAAGCGGTATCGGTGGGCTTGATGGCACAAGTGAGTTTACTCCAGTTAAAATTGAACCAACAACCGCAAGCGAATATCAAATTAAAAGTATTAACGATGAGATATACAACTATTTTGGAGTTAACGAAAGTATATTGCAATCAAAGTTCTCAGAAGACGAATGGGCAGCCTTTTATGAAAGTGTGATAGAACCTATAAGTATTCAACTAGGATTAGAATTTACTAATAAACTATTCACTCCAACGGAACTAGCTCATGGTAATGAAATAATTTTTACAAGTAATAGGTTACAATATGCTTCTAACAATACTAAAATTAATTTACTTAGGTATGGTAATAATATAATGACTGTAAATGAAATGAGAGAAGTTCTTAATTTAGAACCTATTGAAGATGGAGATAAAATAATGCAAGACTTAAATCATATAGATGGAAGTATTGCAAATGAATATCAAGGAGGAAAAGAAAATGAAAAATAAAGAAATAAGATGTTTTGATTTAGAAATGAGAACAATAGATAATGAAGAAAGCAAAATGATTATTGAAGGATATCCTGTTATATTTAATAGTCCAGCAACACATGGATATACAGAAATTATAATGCCAACAGCATTTGATAAAACTGATATGTCTGATGTTGTCTTAAGATACAACCACAATGATTCATTTATCTGTTTAGCTAGAACAAGAAATAAATCATTAGAATTAACAGTAGATGAAAAAGGACTAAAAATGAAAGCAGAATTAAATCCTAATATACCAGAACATAAATCGATTTATGAAGGTATTAAATCAGGCTTATTAGATAAAATGAGTTTTGCTTTTACAGTCCGTGAAGAAGAGTGGGACTGGGATACTGATACAAGAAAGGTAACTGACATAGATAAGCTTTATGATGTTGCAGTTGTAGACCAACCTTTTTATGATAGTACATCTGTCTATGCAAGATCTATTGAAGAAACTGAAAAAAGATATTTAAACGAAAAAAATAAGCATAGTGAACTTCAAATAAAAAAACAAGAAGTGTTAAAAAAATTAGGTTAATACGATTATGAACTTGGAACTGGACAGTTCCTTTTTTGTTGGTGGAAACTAACTAAGTCGTTTAATAAATCCTGGACAGGAATAATGGGAAAGATAACAGCCCTAAAGAGTGTCAAACGTTAAAGGAGGTGTCCAAATGGACAGATTAAAAGAGATAGAAACTCGTAAAAATGAAATTCGTTCTATTCTTGAAACTACTGATGATATAACTAAAGTTGAAGAGTTAAACAAAGAAGTTGATGAATTAACGGAAGAAGAAACCAGTTTGAAAGAAATTCAAGAAAGAGAAGAAAAAGCCGAAGAACTAGAAAAGAAAAGTTTAGAAGCAAAAGAATTTAAAATCGAAAAGGAGGAAAGAAAAATGAAAGAAGAAAAGAAATTTGATTTAAGTTCAAAAGAATACAGAACTGCTTGGGCAAAGTATATGATGGGAAAGGAGTTAGATGAGACAGACAAAAGAGCTATTGGCGATGCTATTGGCACAACAACAGACACTTATGTAGCGTCTGCTGCAAATACTCAAGGTCAAAACAATTTAGGTCTTTTAATACCTGATAGTTTAAGAACTGAACTATTAAAAATAATAGAACTTGCTTCACCATTTTATAGAGATATTTATAAATTGAATGTTGATGGCAATGTTGATTTACCTTATTTATTTGCTTCAGATGATGCAACTTGGGTCGGAGAATTAACATCTACTGTTAACGAAGGTCAAGAATATAAAGGTCTTAAATTAACAGGATATGAGTTGACAAAGTCAATCGAAGTTACTTGGAAAGCTGAAAATATGACTATTGATGGATTCTATGCATTTCTTGTTAAAGAAATTAATAAGAAAATGAATAAAGCACTTGCAAAGGCAGTTCTTTATGGTACTGGTTCAAATCAACCTACTGGTGTAACAAATGGACTAACTGCTAAAGAAAGTTCTGATCCATTCGAATTAATTAAACTATGTCTAGGTGCTTTACCAGCAGAAGAAAGAGTTGGAGCTAAAGCATATATTTCAACTAGCATTTCAGATATGATTACATTCTACAAAGATAGCAATGGTAATTATCCATATTTAACAAATGCTCCAACTGAGGCTAGTGGTGCTAAGATTGAAGTTGAACCATTCCTAAATGCTGGAGATATTCTTGTTGGTAATGCAAGTGAGAACTACATTCTTAATTTCAATCAAGAATTGAGAATTGATAAAGAAGTAAAAGTTCAACCAAGAAGAGTTATCTATGGTGGATATATTATTGCTGATGGTAATGCTAAACCTGGTGCGTTTGCTTACGGTAAATATAAAGAACCTACAACTCAAACAAAGAGTAACTAGAAAGTAGGATAAGCTATGCTAGAAAAGATTAAAAAAATTCAAGGAATTAACAATGCAGACTTTGACTCTATTATCGAGGGCTATATTTCTTCTTGTAAACTTGATTTAAAAGCTATTGGTATAGCAGAAAATAAAATAAATAGTTCTGATTCTTTAATTGAAACTGCTATCTTGACTTATGTATTAAGTTTTTTAGATATAGCTAATGCAGAAATGTATGCTAGTTCATATAACATTCAGAAGGATATCTTAAGACATCTAACTGAATATATGGAAGTAGAAGAATAATGGAATATACAGATATTATTTATTTACTATCAAATGAAATTAAAGAAGATGATATAGGTAATATGTCATCTTCTAACATTTCTTCTAGTAAGTGCTATGCTAAGAAACAAAGTGTTAAAAGTAATGAGTTTTATAATGCTGTTTCTGTTGGAATAAATCCGACAATAGAATTTGTTATTAAAAGATTAAATTATTCTGGAGAATCTTCACTAAAATACAATAATGAAGTTTACTCTATTATAAGAACAGTAGATCCAAAGAATAAATTCGATATTGTTCTTGTTTGTTCTAAAAAAATAGGAGTTAAATGAATGGCTAAAGACTTGCTTAGTATCATCGAAACACTGAATGAATACTCGAAAGATATTCAAGATGGGATTACTGAAGAAGCTATTAATATGGCAAAGAAAGGTGCTTCTAAACTTAAACAGACCTCTCCTAAATCTACTAAAAGTGGCAGAAAAGGAAAATATGCTAAAGGTTGGCGTGTAAAAACCACAAAAGGTTTTGATTCAATTTCATGCGTTATTCATAATGCTACTGATTATCAATTAACCCATTTACTTGAAAATTCTCATTTGACTCATAATGGTGGAAAGTATGTACCTAAGCAAAAACATATTGAACCTGTTCATGATGAATGTGTTAAAGAATATGAAGAGCAAGTTAAAAAGATAATTTTAAATGGAGGTAAATAATGAAACATAAGGATTTGTTTAATTTATTAAAAAAATTGAATATACCAGTTGCTTACGATCATTTTGATGATAACAAGAACTTGGAACCACCATTTATGGCTTACAGAGAACTAGCAGCTAATACTTTTAATGCGGATAATAAAAACTATTTTTTAAATAAAAATTTTGAAATAGAACTAGTCACATCAAAGAAAGATGTAGAATTAGAAGAAAGAATTGAAGAACTATTAAATAACAATAATATTTCATTTAATAAGTCAGATGAAATATGGGATAAAGATGAAAAAATATATCATATTTTTTATGAAATTTAAAAGGAGGAAAAATAAATATGAAAGTTAAATTTGGTTTATCTAATGTGTATGTTGCTAAATATACAATAGGTTCAAATGGTGCCTATACTTACTCAACACCAATTTCAATCCCTGGTGCAGTAAATATTGCACTTTCGCCATCTGGCGAAGATACAGATTTTTTTGCAGATAACATTAAATATTTTTCTACTAGCTCAAATCAAGGATACGAAGGAGATTTAGAAATCGCACTTTTAACAGACGAAGTTAGAGAAGAAATTTTTGGAGAAACAAAAGATAAAAACGGTGCTCTTATTGAAACTTCAGATGATATTGTATCTGGTTTTGCCCTAGGCTTTCAAATAGAAGGAGACGAAAAAGGTAGAAAATTCTGGTATTACAATTGTAAAGCATCTAGATCTAAAAATGAAAGTAAGACAAATGAATCAACAAAGACACCTAATACAGATTCAATTACTATTAAAGCTATGCCGCGTGAAAACGACAAAAGAGTTAGAGTATTCTTAACTGAAACAACTACAAATAAAGAGGCTTATGATTCGTTCTTTACTTCTGTATATGAAGAAGTAAAAGAAGCCTAGACTTTTAAGGTTTACTTTTATTAACAAACTACTCTTAATGAGTAGTGAAAAGCACTACTCATTTTTGAATAGTGCTTTTTAATATTCATTAAAAAAGAAAGGAGATTAACTATGGCAAAAGAAAAATTGCAGGGAATTACTATCAAAATTGGTGGAGATACAACTGATTTAAATAAAGCTCTTAAAGGAGTGAATGATATCGTATATAAAACCAACACTGAATTAAAAGAAATAAATAAATCTCTTAAAGTCGATCCTAAAAATACAGAACTATTGGCTCAAAAATACGAATTACTTCATAAAAACATCAATGCCTCAAAAGAAAGATTGGAAGCCTTAAAAAAAGCACAATCAGGGCTTGGAAGTTATTCAAAATTAACAGATGAACAGAAAGCGAGATATAGAGAACTTACAAGGGAAATAACAAATTCTGAAAGTGCAATTACTAAATTGACTAAAGAAATGAAGAATATGAATACAATCAATCTTGAAAGCGTTAAAAATTCCATGTCAGAATTAGGAAAAATTGCTACAAAAACAATTGCTGTTGTAGGTGCAGCAGTATCAGCAGCTAGTGCAGCTGTTGGTGCGGTTATCAAAAGTGGTGTTGATTCTTATGCGGAATTAGAACAAAATTTAGGTGGTGTTGATACATTATTTAAAGACAGTGCGAATGTTGTAAAAGAAAATGCTGCTAAGGCGTTTGAAACAGCAGGTATCAGTGCAAACGAATATATGCAGACAGTTACTTCTTTTAGTGCTAGTTTGTTGCAAAGTTTAGGTGGAGATACCTCAAAAGCAGCTCAAGTTGCAGATATGGCATTAATAGATATGTCAGATAACGCTAATAAATTTGGTACTGACATGTCAAGCATTCAAAATGCATATCAAGGTTTTGCGAAACAAAATTATACAATGTTGGATAATCTTAAGTTAGGTTATGGTGGTACTAAATCCGAAATGGAAAGATTATTGAAAAATGCTCAACAAATCAGTGGTGTCAAATATGATATTTCTAATTTAAGTGATATTTATAATGCTATACATGTTATTCAGGAAGAATTAGATGTAACAGGGACGACATCCCTAGAAGCTACTACAACGATCCAAGGTTCTATGAGTTCTATGAAAGCAGCATTCGATAATTTCTTGAATGGTAGTGGTAGTCCAGAACAATTATCAAAATCAATTTCAACTTTTGTTAAAAATGTTAGTAATACAATTATGAATTTAGCTCCAAACATTTTAAATGGAATTACAACTGTAGCAAAAACACTTATCCCACAAATAGGAACATTATTGACAAGTCTGTTACCTGACATATTTTCAACAGTTCAAACTGCTATAAATGATTTGTTGATATTAATTCAGGAAAATGTTGAACCTTTATCAAATATGATTGTTACTATTGTCAATAATTTAGTCATGTTTTTATTAGATAATTTACCGTTGATATTAGATGCTGGATTACAATTAATTTGTGGCTTAGCTGAGGGGATTGCAGAAAATCTTGATGTGTTAATACCATCAATAATAAATTGCGTTTTAACATTAACAGGGACTTTATTAGATAATATTGATATGGTTATTGAAGCAGGATTAAAATTAATAATAGGTCTTGCAAAAGGGCTAATTCTAGCAATTCCAGAAATAATAAAACAAGTGCCTATTATAATTTTAAAAATAGCTGAAGCGTTAAAAAATTCTGTTGGTACAATAGTAAATGTTGGTGTTGATTTAGTAAAAGGGTTGTGGAAGGGAATCAGTGATTCCTTTGAGTGGATAAAAAACAAAATTAAAGGCTGGGTAGGTAATGTTCTTAAATTTATTAAAAAGCTTTTTGGTATAAATTCCCCTTCAAAAGTAATGAAAGAACAAATAGGAAAGAATCTTGGCTATGGTATGGTAGAAGGTATTGATTCAACAGTAAGTGCTGTAGAAAAATCAATGAGAGATTTATCTTCCAAAGTATCAGCAAGTGTGAACCCAGTTATTAATCCTACAGCTAATTCTAATCCTCTAATAATACAAATTGAAAATTTTAATAATGAAAGAAAGACAGATATTGAATCTCTTTCACAAGAATTAGAATTCTATAGAAAAAATAGTGCTCTAGCGAATGGAGGTAATTGATTATGTTGAAATGGAAAGGAATAGATTTTAGAGATAAAGGTATAATTGTAGAAAAAACACCAGCCATTTCAAAAGGAAAGAAAAATATTGACGTATATACTATACCAGGTAGAAATGGCTTTTTGAGCGTTGATAATGGTACTTATGAAGAATTTGTTGTCAGTGTTGAGTGCCATTTTAATTCAACAAATTATTCTTTTGATAAAGTTAAAGAATTTTTAGATGGTTATGGAACACTTTCATTTGATGGTTTGAAAGAATATACAGCAATTATCAATAATTCAATTTCCTTTGAAAAAATAGAAAATTTTAAAAAATTTATTGTACAATTCCTAGTAAATCCTATTGCAGAAGATATCGTAGAGACATCTTTAACAATAGACGAAACATCGGCAAATATTGACATTGATAAAGCTACTGCTACAATGTATCCAACTTTAGAAATAACAGGATCTGGAGATGTATCAGCAACGATAAATAATAAAACGTTCTATTTGAAAGGAATAAATGGCAAATGCATTTTAGATTGCAAAAATAAAGTTATAACTTCAAATGGTATTAATATCAGTAATAAAATGCTTAACGATTTTCCAACTTTACAACCTGGTTCTAACAGTATTTCAATGATAGGAACTGTTACAGCATTCGTTATCAAATTTAAGCGAGCATATTTGTAGGAGGAAGTAACAATGAATATATATGAATCTAATACTACAGACTTTGAAAATAATGGTTTAGGCTTTTTAACTGACTTATTAAGCGCTTATGTTACTGAATCTTTAAGTAATGAATATCTTTTGACAATTGAATATCCTTTAAATGGAAATAATAGTGAATATTTGGTTGAAGAAAATGTAATAAAATCAAATGTTGGCAATAATAATTATCAACTATTTAGAATTAAATATATTGAAAAAAATTTTAAAACTATTAAAGTAACTGCCTATCATATCACTTATGATTTAAATGAAAACTTAGTCGAAGACTGCGTTCCTACTAATTTAACAAGTCAAGACTTTGGAAATTACATATTAGAACACACAGCTGTACCTCATACTTTTTCATTTGAATCTATTTTATCAGGAAGTAAAAC
>ERZ825384.2376-NODE-2376-length-19166-cov-3.256345_pt1 | contig 19166 bp, 17 predicted proteins | sample MGYA00519931_ERZ825384 | MGnify/ENA primary metagenome ERZ825384 (study PRJEB31778, sample SAMEA3449200) | human gut metagenome | biome: human gut; feature: human-associated habitat; material: faeces | place: United Kingdom | collected 2010/2012 ...
AAGAACTATCGGTAGCTTGCTATCATAGATAAATACTAAAAGATATAACAGAAGTACATCAAATACAAGACTTTTTATACCAACCGAGGTGCCGCAAAAACGGCACCTCAATTCTTAATATTTATCGTTTGCGTCCTCTGTAAACTCATTTTCCGAATTTACAGCCGTGTCAAAATGCGAGATTCCTATAGCATTCGTTTTCTTTTGTGCAGGAGCCTCCGTTTTGAAGTCGGCAGATATGGCTTTTATTGCCGATTCACTGTTTTTCTTCTTGTTTTCGGCTGTGCTTTCGTTTTTCTTTATCTGCGTATTTGCAACAGGCTTGCTTTCGCTTTTCTTTATCTGCGTATTCGCAACCGGCTTGCTTTCGGTTTGCTTTATCTGCGTACTTGCAACCGGCTTGCTTTCGTTTTTCTTTATCGGCATACTTGCAAGCGGCTTGCTTTCAGGTGCCTTTTTATCTGTGATTATATCGGCAGGCTTGCTTGCGACAGCAGGCTTCTCGGCTTTTATTTCTTTAGCCTCCGCAGTGGTTTTCTTTATTTCCTGCTTGCTTTTTACCGGTTTTTCCTTGTCACGCTTTGGCTCGGACGGCTTTTTAGCTTCCGGGCTATCGGATTTTTCCGATTTTGCCGAAGCTGTTTTCTCGCTTTCGGCAGCCTTGCCTGCGGCTTTCACAGGTTCTTCCGCAATCGCCTTTTGGCTTAATTTGAATTTGTTTACCATACCGTCAAGGATAGTCGCCTGTGAAGATAATTCTTCTGCTGATGCGGCGCATTCTTCGCTTGTAGCGGAGTTTGTCTGTACAACGGAGGAAATCTGATCGACACCTGCTGTTATCTGAGATATAGCCGTTGCCTGTTCTTCACAGGCTGTTGAAATATCCTCAATCAGATCAGCCGTCTGTGTGGTAGTTTCAACGATAAGAGCGAGCGTTTGCGCCGTATCGTTTGCGATTGCTGTACCGTCCTCTACCGCCTTCATAGAATCCCCGATAAGCGTTGTGGTATCGCTTGCCGCCTGTGCAACCTTGCCTGCAAGATTTCTTACCTCGTCCGCAACTACGGCAAAGCCCTTGCCGGCTTCTCCCGCTCTTGCCGCTTCAACGGCGGCATTGAGTGCAAGAATATTCGTCTGGAACGAAATATCGTCGATGGCTTTTATGATATTTGCTATCTGCTTTGAAGTATCGTCTATCTTGTGCATAGCCTCAAGCAGAATATTCATCTTCTCATTTCCCGAATCAACCAGCTTTGCGGCTTGTTCGGAATTCTTGGCTGCATCGCCGGCTCTTGCGGCATTGCGGTTTACCTTTTCGGATACTTCCGCAAGCGAAGCGGAAAGCTCTTCCACAGAAGCCGCCTGCCTTGTAGCACCCTCCGAAAGATTTGCGGCGGCAGATGATACCTGCTCCGCACCGTTCGATACCTGAACGCCTGCTGTGCTGATACCGCTCATTGTCTTGTTGAGCGAGAGCATTATTCTTTCGTATGAAGCTCTCAGCTTTGCAAAATCACCAATATAAACATCGGCGGGAGAATATGTAAGATTGCCGTTTCCGAGTGCGGCGAGCATATTGTCAAGGTCTGTGATAATTGCGTTTATCTGTGTTGTTATCTGATTCGTGCTTTCACTGAGCTGACTTATTTCATTGTCGATATTTTTGCCGAAGTCGAGCGGCTCGGCATGAAGATCTCCCTGTGAAAGCGTCACTATCCTGTCAGAGCAGAGCTTGACGGGCTTGATTACCTTCTTGACTATCGTGAGGATTACCAGAACCGATACGACAAAGCAGATAACGGCTACCGCAGTTCCTATATACAGCGACATCTTTAAGCTGTCTGTGTATTCAGACGGGGTAGCGACAACAAGACAGCTCCATCCTTCCGTATTCGCAATAGGAGCATAGGTTACATATTTATCCACGCCGTCAAGCGTAACCTCCGCAAAGCCTTTTTCGCCTTTTATGGCATTGCTTATGCAGTCCGCTATGCCCTGATATGAGCTGTCCGCCTGAGCAAGCGTCTTGTAGTTTATACGCTCTGTCAGCTTGGTTTCATCGGGATACGCAATTATCGTACCCGTCTGGTCTATCGCCATGGTATAGCCTGTTTCGCCTATTTTCGTCTGACCTATCACGGCTGAGAATGTGTTCATATCAACACACGCCATAAGTACGCTTCTGAGCGTTGTATTGTCACTGTCGAACATAGGTATCGCAACATCCATAAGAACGTGCTTCAGATCCTTTGCGGCATAAGGCTCTCCCTGTGCTGTTTTTTTGGTTTCCACAGCTTTTTTGAAGCTCTCGTTTTCCGAGTAATCAAGCGTTTCGGAATAGAAACACTTGCCGTCTGTATTCACGATTTTTATATCGGTCAGCATAGGGTTCTTTGAAAGTATCGAGAGGCACTTAGTGGAAAGAGCACCCGTATCCGTCAGATCGTCAAATCCCGAATCATACGCAATCTGCTGCAGCTCCGCAGTGATGGAGCTAAGCTGATTGGAAACGGTATTCGAAGACATATCCGCAACCTCGGTCAGCTGATTTTTCAGCGACTCCTGTAAAAAGTTGTAGTTTATGCCTATATTCACACCGCCGACGATAAGGAGCGAGCCGCCTACCGCAAGACACATCCATTTGAATATCCTGCCTGTGAGCGATTTACGCTTTTTCTGCACCTGCTTTGCACCGTCGGAGATTTTGTCAAATTCTTTTGATATATCCTTTTTAGCTGACATTAGCCTGTCCTCCCGGATTTGTTATGTTGTATGTTATTACTAAATCATACCACATTATAAGAGTAAAGTCAAATAACTGAAGCATTTTCCACGGCAGTTTTCATAACTGCAATAAAAAACACACCGTGAAATTGTTTATTCTGCACATATTTATCGTTGCTCAGCTTGCCGCTGTTATTTCGTATGCCTGTTGATGTACTTGCTGTGCAGCTTTGAGTACATTATCTTCTGACCTGTGTAAAGTCCGTAGTAGCCCGATAAAATGTAGCTTACCGAGCAGGCGGCGGCAAAGAATATTATGCCCTCTCCGCCGAAAAGCTCAATGCTGAGTAAAAGTGAGGTTACAGGGCAGTTTACCACGCCGCAGAACAGCGAAACAAGTCCGAGTGCGGCAGTGAACTGAGGCGGCAGACCGACCAGTGTTCCGAACAGATTTCCGAATGTAGCGCCTATGAAAAATGACGGAACTATCTCTCCGCCCTTGTAGCCGCCGGCAATGGTTATCACAGTGAATAACAGCTTCAGAGCGAATGCTTCGGGGCGTGTAGTGCCGGACATAGCGTCAGCAATGATATTCATTCCCGCTCCGTTGTAATCCGTTCCGAATACAGCGGTAAGTATTACTATCGCACAGCCGCATACGAAAATTCTGATATAGTTGTTCTTGATTTTTGCCGATAACAGCTTTGACAGCTTATGGAGCGAATAACAGAAAACAATGCTTAGCAATGCCGTGCCTACGCCGAGTATCATTGCAAACGCTATGTTCATAACGGAAATATCAGGTATTACTACTTTATATGTCACCGGCACTATTCCGAACAGGTGCGATATTCCCAGTGCAACCGCCGCAGAGAAAAAGCACGGCACGATAGCCGAGTAGTAGAACACTCCTACGCTGATAACCTCCATAGCGAAGAATGTTGCGGTGACAGGAGTACCGAACAGTGCCGAAAAAAGTCCGCTCATTCCGCACATTACCAGAAGATTGCCGTTGCGTTCATCCATCTTGAGAATTCTCGCTATTTCTGCCGACAGCCCTCCGCCTATCTGGAGCGCCGCACCTTCACGTCCTGCCGAACCTCCGAACAGATGAGTGATAAAGGCGGATATAAAAATAAGAGGAGCCATTCTGACCGGTATTTTTCCCTCGGTTCTGATTGAGGTGATTATTATATTGGTGCCTGGATCGTTTTTCAGACCGCAGATACTGTAGAGGAAAACTATTACAAGACCTGCGACCGGCAGGAAGTATACCATAAATGAATGCCCTGTGCGGAATTCTGTCGCAAACTCCATGCAAAGATGGAACAGCGAGCCGATAACGCCACAGCAAATGCCCGTTATCCCCGACAGCAAAAGCCACTTGAAAAATGTTTTAAGCGTTATGTAGAGCCTTTCACTGCGGATACGCAGATGATTAAGCAGTTTGTTCATAATTATATCTGACCCTCTCTGACGGAAACTTCTGCAGATGACAACGTGTGCATATCCCCGTTTTCATCTCTTACTATCAATCTTGCATTTTTATCAATGTCAACGGCGGTAGCATAATATTCCGCATTTGACGATATGACCTTTATCCGCTTTCCAAGCACGACCGAATAGCTTTTGTATTCTTCTGTCAGCTTTTCAACAGACATATGTTCGCATATATCGAAGAAGTTGTTCAGTATTTCGGCGGCAAGAGCGCATTTCAGCTCGTTTCCTGCCGCTTCTTCGGAATAAAGGCTGGAGGCAATATCGGAAATCTCGGACGGGAAACCGCCTTTCGGACGGCTGATATTGATGCCGAGTCCCATTACGGCATATTGCAGGCTTCCGCTTTCAAAGTCGGTGACCGCTTCAGTGAGGATACCGCAGATTTTTTTGCCGTTCAGCATTATATCGTTTATCCACTTGATACCGGCTTTTATTCCGCATACCTTTTCGATGGCTCTTACAACCGATACAGCCGCACCTGCGGTAATGAAGAACGCTTTGTCTGCTTTGAAATCGGGGCGGAGAAGCACAGACATATAAATGCCTGTGTCGGCAGGCGAGTAGAAGCTCTTTCCGTGTCTGCCTCTGCCTTCGGTCTGTTCGTTTGCGATAAGAACGGTTTTGCTTGGTGCACCGTTTTCGGCGGATATGCGGAGCAGAGTATTTGTGGATGTGACAGTATCCTTTATCGTAATATCGGCGTCGGCGGCAGATTTTTTAAGCAGCTGCTTTATGCGCAAAATACCGTAGCGTGTGAAATCGTCCGTTTCGCCGCCCGAAAGCAGATAGCCCTTGTTTTGCGCCGCATCAATTATAAACCCGTCCGCCCTTAAAGAGTTGATGGCTTTCCAGACAGCGTTACGGCTGACGTAAAGCTGCTTTGATATTTCTTCGCCGGAAACGAATTTCCCTTTACTGCTCATAAGTATAAGCAGGACTTGTTCTTTCAATTTCATAATAAGTTTTACCTTTCGCTGTCACCCTGCGGATTTTAAGGTTGACAATACGGATGCTCAAAACCGCAGAATATATCTGCGGTCAGAGGTATCAATTACAGCTTTTCGAGCATATCGGTCGTTTCGTCAAGCCAATTTCCGTCATAAAGCTCGATAAGACCCTTATCGCAGGCGGCGGCTAATTTCGGGTTGATAGGCATTCTTGCTATATTCTTTATGCCGTATTTTGCGGCAACTTCGTCTATATGACTTTCACCGAATATGCTGTGACGTGATTTGCAGTCGGGGCATTCGAAATATGACATATTTTCAACTATACCGAGTACGGAAACGTCCATCATTTCAGCCATTTTAACAGCCTTGCCGACAATCATCGAAACCAGCTCCTGAGGAGAGGTTACAACAATAATTCCGTCAACAGGAAGTGACTGGAATACGGTAAGCGGTACATCGCCCGTTCCGGGAGGCATATCAACAAACATATAATCAACATCGTTCCAGATTACGTCTGTCCAGAACTGCTTTACGGTATTTGCGATAACAGGACCTCTCCATACAACAGGGTCGGTTTCATCGGGCAGAAGCAGGTTAACAGACATGACCTCAATGCCGGTCTTTGTCATAACGGGGTAGATGCCGTTGTTGTCGCCGGTAGCTTTTCCGTGAAGACCGAACGCCTTCGGGATAGACGGACCTGTTATATCTGCGTCAAGTACTGCCGTCTTGAAGCCTTTTCTCTGCATAGCTACGGCAAGGAGAGAGGTGACCATAGACTTACCTACGCCGCCCTTACCGCTGACAATTCCTATAACCTTCTTTATATGTGACAGCTCGTGGGGCTTTTCAAGAAAGCTCTGAGGTGTCGTTCTTTCACCGCAGTGCTGTGAACATGAACTGCAATCGTGAGTACATTCGCTCATAAAATCGTTTCCTTTCAATCGGCGAAAGCCGTTTATTCTGCGCTTTATCCGGCTTTATTTGTTATTTGATAGTATACCACTATCGCATTCAAAAATCAAGGCGGATATCAAGGCAAAACCGCACAATTAACGGCTGTCGCCTTTGCCGCACGCTAAGCTTGCATATTTTCCGCCATCTTGCACAAATTTCGCTTGACAGGCGTCAGCCTGCCCGCACTCAATTTATACAATCTGACGAAAAATCTACTAAGCAATCGCACGACAATAATTATGCGGTATTGCCTTAAAAGAGTAAATCAGTCCGTTTTTGAACAAAACAAAACCGCCGGAACGGTCCGGCGGTTCAGATCGCTTTAAATTAATCGTGGTGGCAACCGCAGTCGCATTCCTCGTCCTCTAAGCAGCTGAGATCAAATTCAAGATTTTCTCCGCAGTTAGGGCAGGGAATCTCACCCGACTGAATAACGTCGAAATCAACTGTGATAGTGTTTCCGCAGTTAGGACAGGTTACTTCGTACATATCATCGTCGTAATCGTCCTCATCGCAGCATTCGTCACAATCACAATCATCGTAATCGTCTTCTTCATCACCGTAAACGACATCTTCAAGGCAGTCAACGCTTTCTTCCATATCGGTCATAACGTCTGCAACATCGTTCAGTTCTTCGTCAATATCGCCCAGTGTCAGTGCAATATCGTCAAGAACGTCAACGATAGCTGCAAGCACTTTGCCTTCCTTAGTTGAATCATCAACACCCAGACCTTCTGCAAGTCCCTTGATGTATGATACCTTTTCTGCAACTGTCATAGTAAAAATCCTCCTTTTACTGTCTGCAATTACTTCAAGCAACCGTTATATGATTACTTGTTTGTTACACGCTCCATATATTCGCCTGTTCTTGTATCGATACGGATTATATCTCCGATTTCAACGAACAGAGGAACACGGATTTCAGCGCCTGTTTCAAGAGTAGCGGGCTTAGTTACGTTTGTAGCTGTATCGCCTCTGAAGCCGGGGTCTGTATCTGTGATTTCAAGTTCTACAAAGTTGGGAGGCTCTACACCGAAAACCTTGCCCTTATATGAAAGAACTTTACATACCATATTTTCCTTTACGAACTTGAAGTTGTCCGAAAGCTCTGCCTTGTTTATCGGCACGTCCTCGTATGTCTCTGAATCCATGAAGTGATAGAGATCGCCGTCATTATAGGTGTACTCCATGTCTTTTCTTTCAACATAAGCTGTGGGGAACTTAGCTGTGGGGTTGTAGGACTTTTCAACTACCGAGCCGGTAATTACGTTTCTGATCTTGGTTCTGACGAAAGCGGCACCTTTACCGGGCTTTACGTGCTGGAACTCAATGATCTGCATTACGTTGCCGTCCTCTTCAAAGGTCATACCGTTTCTGAAATCGCCTGCTGTGATCATATTTTAAAATACCTCCGTATATTTTATCGGGTTTATGCGGAAAAATACCGCCGCTGAAAGCCGTTTTTATTTTTTATCTCTCAGCCCCATATTCTATCTATTATATTTTACATTATTCCCGCCGTAATTGCAATACCTTTTTGAAACCTTTTTTAAATTTTTTTGCTTTTCGCTTTTGCTTCAGTTCTTAATTACGGTTTTATACTTTTTAAAATAGATTATCCCTTACGGCATACAACCGATTTTTATTTAAATTTACTTTATTTACGGCTAAATAGCCGTGTAACAATGTTACAATAGGTAAATATGTGGAAAATGTTGTGTGCAGTTTGTGCAAAACTAACAAAAAATTGAATTTGCTTTGTTAACATTGCCTATTGATTATAAAATCGTTTTCATTTATAATTTAGATAGCAAATAAAGATATTTGCGAAATCGCAAAACGAAATTAACGGAGGACATTAAAATGAAGTTAAGAAAAATTATGGCAGGCATTGTTGCAACATCAGTAGCAGGTACAATGGCTGTTGCAGCATCAGCACAGTATGATGCATTCGTTATGTACGCATCAGGCAACTGGTATCCCGCACTTATTGCGGATGCCAGCGGTCATTTTGAGGACCCTAATTCAGGCGCAGTCACAGAGTGGACATCAGGCACTGCAGAAGTTACTAAGGACGGTACATACACAGTATCTCTCTCTAACATCAAGGGTACCGGTGTTGATGAAGAAACAGGCGAAGAAACACTGCTTCCTGCAGCGTGCGAAGGCGCTGCAGTATTCAACGTTGATATCCCTGACCTCGCTACAACTTTAGGCATCGGCGGAAACAGCGAAGGCTTTGATGCGAATATGACACCTGCTGAAAAGATGGCATTTGCTAAGTCTAAGGGCGTTAACGTAACCGACGTTAAGATCTCAGTGGTTACGGACGGCGAAACAACAGAAGTTGCTGTTGATTCAAGCAAGATCCTCTTCGGTGATATCGAAAATAACGGCAAGCTCCGTATCGAGCTTTACAACCAGTTCGGTGACACATCGAAGGATGCTCCTTTAAATACTTCGGACATCTTCTTCAATGATAGCCTGAATGTTACATTCACAATCACAGGTATCGACGCTATCACGGGTGGAAACATTAAGCCCGCTCCTACACCTGCTCCCGCTGACACAACAGCTCCCGCTGATACAACAGCTCCCACAACAGGCGATTCTACAAAGCCCAACACAAACACAGGTGTTGAAGGCGTTGCAGCAGTTGCAGGCGTTGCACTTCTCGCAGCCGGCGCTGTAGTAGTTGCTAAGAAGAGAAAGTAATTTCTGTTCACGGTAAATAACATTAATATGTAGCAAAAGCCCACGCATTTCGGTGCGTGGGCTTTTTGTGCGTAAAAGCACCGTAAAGCCGGATTTCGCAGGCAGAAAAAACAGAGCATATCGGTTATCCGTTCCGATATGCTCTGTACTGCTTAAAATGTCCGATATAATTGCTTACGGCAACATATTCCTGTGCTTAGTTCTGTGGCATTATGACTTTAACCGCAGAGATTACGGCAACAGCTTACTGTGCGCTGATAACCATCTTGTATCTTGCGAATTTTTTGCCTTCAAGTATCTGTATACCCTTCTTTTCCTTGAAAATTCCGCTGTCATCATCATAATCGTCACTGCCGCACCACGGCTCAATGCAGATGAATCCTGCACGTTTTCCCGCAGGTGTCCACAGCCCGAGCGTTTCGAAGCCCTCAAAAGCTATGCAGGCAAGCGTCTTTTTGCCCTGTACGAGCTTTACGGCTCTTGACTTTATGTTATCAAAATAAACCACATCGTTATCAAACATATCGTAGCTCAGCGGCAGCTTTGACGAGCCGTCAAGACGCTGTATGCGTTCCTTGCTTCTGAACAGCCTTGTATCAAGATCCATAACCGGAGTCGACGCTTTCTCACGTTTTTCAAATACCAGCGTGCAGTTGTCAAGATCATCGCAGGCTATGGCAGGATGCGCTCCGATGCAGAACGGTATGCTGTGAAACCCGGGGTTGAAAACGCTGTAGCAGATTTCTATCCTGTCGTCAAACAGATTGTACTGTAAGCTAAGCTCAACGCTATAAGGATAGCCGTTTTTCACGGGTGCGTACTTGTACTGCAGAATGAGCGAGTTGCTGTTTTTTCTTACTGTTGTAAATGTATTGTCACGGGCGAATCCGTGCTTTGTAAGAGAGATTTCCTTCCCGTCAATTATGGTCTTGTTGTTTTTTACATTTCCTATCGCAGGAAAAAGCACGGGTGAAGTCTTTCCCCAGAAAGCAGGGTCGCCGCACCACATTATCTCTCTGCCGCCTATTACAAGCGACTTAAGCTCTGCGCCCTCTGAAGCTATTACGGCTTTGGCGTTTTTTGTTGTCAGCTCAGTTGTCATTTAAGTACCTCGTCTTTTACTGCTCGTAAGCTGTCAGCTTATCATTTTCGATCGTCAGTTTCGGATTGTTGAACTTCCAGCTTTTGATAAATTCTGGTATTTTCTTTGTCGTACCCTTAAAATCGGGTAATTCGCTCAGTGTGATAACCTTTTCGCTTGAATATACGCTCTTGAGGAATTCCTCAGACATACGTTCCGTATTTACCGAAGGAGTGCCCCCAAGCTGTGTTATAACAGCTCCCGAGCCGTTTGAGGCGCATACGAATTCCTTGCACCACGGAGCGTAATAAAGCCATTTTACTTTGCTGTCAGCCTTGAACACTTCTTCGGGGTCGGGTATGTATCCTACCTCAGACAGAGCGGACATTTTTCCTATATCATCGGTGTACTTGGAAAGCGTGTTGTATGAAGCAATCTGCGCCGAGTGATCCTCTGAGGACGGGTATACGTCCATACCGCCTATATCATAGGTGTTAGCGTTGACAGTTGCTTTTTTCGACTGACCGTTCCATACCCAGATAAGATTTGTCAGCTTGTGGTAATTCTCAAGGCGGTCATATAATATATACCATAGCTTCTGATAAAGCTGTTTATCATAGGTATCCCTGTCCTTAACGCCCCACCAGAACCAAGCACCGCTTGCCTCGTGCAGAGGTCGCCATATAACAGGAACGCCGGCTGTTTCAAGACGCTGTAAATAAAGTGCAATAGTATCAATATCCTTGATTATTACCTTATATTCATCGGTGCCGGGAGTTACGGCTTTTTCAAGGCTGAAGTCCCGTATCTCATCGCTGTAGAACGCTGTGCCTTTGACGCTTTTGTCGCTCATATCAACGGGAACCTTCCAGTGCCAGCAGAAAGCAACGATGCCGTTCTGCTCGTTGTGCCACTTTATCGCTTCTTCAATCTGTGTGTAATCGGGTGTGTCCGTACCCTGAGCGTAAAGGAAGTCAAAGCTCATAATAGCGGGCATATCGCCTGTTGTATTGTAGTACATTATATTCTCAAACTGGCTTGCGTCGGAATACTGCTGACCTGCGATAATCTGCTTTCCGTAGACGCTCTTAAGGTAGTTGAAAAGCTCCAGTGTTTCCTCGTTTGTGTTCTCGGATACAGGCTTGGAGCCATCCGGGGTCTTTGCTTCGAGCTTCTTGATAAGTGCGTCAACATCGGTTTCGTACTTTAACGCAACATCCATATCTATGTTGCCGTCAGCGTCGACAGCAATGGGATTTGAGCGAAGCTTCTGCTCTGTGTTTCCGTCGTCGGTTGCAGACGAGGTAGTATTGCCGGAATTATCCCCGTTTCCTGATGCGGTGCTGTCATTGCAGGCTGTCACTGACAGTATCATTGACACGGCTAAAATTGCCGCAAGCGTTCTTTTCATTGAAAAAATCCTTTCATTTTAGCTAAATTTAATCTTGATTATGGCGGAATTTAATCCGCATAAGCTAATTATAACAAATCCACAAGTAAAATTCAATAGAAAAAGGAAAATGTGTTGCTATTTTGTCTGCATATAGCTGAAATATTTGTAAATTATGTCAAGGCAGCTTACCGTTCTTGTATTCCTTCGGGGTAACGCCGACCGCCTCGCTGAACGCACGGCAGAAATGGCTCTGTGACGAGAAACCCAGTAATGATGCGATGTCAGCTATGGTGTGAGTGCCATCCTTAAGCATACCTTTTGCGGCGTTTATGCGGGAGGCATTGATGTACTCGTGGATGCCCATACCTATCTCAGCTTTGAAAAGGCGGTGCAGATGGGAGCGGTCATAGCCTGCTTCATCGGCTATCTGCTGTACGGTAAGGCGCTTTCCTGTGTTCTCGGAAATCATCTTTATAGCGGTGCGAACCGGCACTGAGAGCCGTTTCGCACGTCTTAGCCGTTGCATACGGACGGCATAATCCATTACCATTTCGTTATTAAGATCTATAACCTGTTCAATCGATGTGCATATATCTGCTCGCCTTATGTATATGTCGCTGAGAGTATATGCGGTTTCCTCAGACATACCTGCGGCTATGCAGGTACGGGCGACTACGGCGGCGCAGACTACAAGGTGATAAATCTGATTGCGGAGTGGATCGTCCGAAAGCTGACCTTTTCCGCTTTCAATATCAGCGTCATATTTTAACTTAGCTTCTAATAACTGGTTAATATCACCTGATGCAATAAGAGCGAATACCGAGTTTTCATTTTCGATAGGCTCGTGGTAAAATTCCTGAGCCTGCTGTACATAGAGCAGCTTTTCGGGTTCGGTATTTTCATTTTTTTCATCTTCATCAGTGATGCGACAGGTTGTAGTTTTATGCTGATTGTAAACGTTATTTTTGGTGTTTGCAGTGGTTTTCAAAGCATTTTTTGCCATAATATTCCTTCTTAATCTTTAAATCGGTCTTTTTATCATTATACAACAAAAGTGCAAAAATAGCAACATTTTTGATAAGGGTAATTTTGGGTGTTGTAAAATATATTAGAGAGATTTATTAAAGCAAATGTGTTTAAAATACGATGTATAATAATGATTATAAAACAGATAGCTAAATGAGAAAATGTTAAAATATGGTGTGGTAGTGTAACGTGATAGTTAGAATGCAATTGAATGCGTAAAGTTGTTATGTAACATGCGAGGTATACTAATTGTTTGAAGATAAGCATTTTGATATATCTTTAAGCATTTATATATAATTACAAGCTACCGATAGTGCTATTTGTCGGACAGCAGCTCACCTTTGACAAGGGATGAAAGAATGTGGTGCGGAGCGAGGGATGGTTGTACTTTTGAGATGATTGTGGGAATGGCAGTATTCGGTGCAACGGGAGGGGCAAGCAAGGCAAGGATGCCTTAGCGTGTATGCCAAAAGTTTCGCAAGGATGCGAAACAAATAAAGCACACACAGACCCTCACCCTACGAAAAGTTTAATATGATAATGTTAATATAAAACCATATCAACACATACAGATGTTAGTGTTACGAAAGGCGAGTGGGATAGTGAGGTTTTGGGAGGGTTGGTGTGGGTCGAAGGGAATTGAAATTGATAGGAGTGCTAACATAAAAGCTTCTGAGGCATTAACAATCCCTACCGTCACGGCTCGGAATAGTTTCAGAATTGTAAAGGCAGGACTATCTGAATACTGTACAGCAAGCCAAAAAATTATATCAGCCGTGCCACCTCCCCTTTTTCGAGGGGAGGCAAGGGTGATAGTGCTTGGCAAAAGTACTGCGAAACCAACAGAGCGTTCATAAGGCAAGAATGTGGTGCGGAGTGAGGGTATGTTGTCCTTTTAAAATGATTGTGGGAATTGCAGTGTAATGATTCGGATTTGTTGCGTATGCGGTTAAGGGCTTACTCGGAGTGTTTTCGGGTAAGGCGGTAGACGGGTTTTTCCTCGCAGAACATTTTCCAGCGGAGAATATCATCTGTGAAAATGCCGACGGCGGAGAGGAAAAACCACAGCACCGTGAAAAGCAGGCATATCTGACCGAGAAGGTTGAAAGGTAACTGTTCGTAGTTCCATACCTTCCAATCGAGCCAGAGGTTGACTATACAGCCGCAGAGGAATTCGAGGGCGGTGATTATAAGCGATGATACAGCCATCTGGACGGGGAGCGAGAGGTCGAATTTTTCGTTAATGCCGCCGACCAGCAGAAAGCAGATCCCTCCTAAAATAAACATTGTCCAGTGGCTGTTTCCTCTGAACAGAAGCTCTGTTATCGTATAAGCACAGCCGCCAAAGCAGAACAGCATAAACAGCTTCATTGGCAGACAGATCTTGTAATTCATATTGTTACCTTGCCTTTCGTTTTTGTATCCTTATTTTAAGCTGTTTTAGTAAGATTATGCAGATATGGCAGAATATAAGCATATAATTATCTTAAAGGAAATTTTGCAAAACGGAGGTTATTATATGGTGCTTATAAAAAGAATTACGGCAGGTGTGACGGCTTTTGCTCTGGCGATGGTGATGCAGGGTGCGTCATTGACCGCATTTTCGGAAGGTGATGTGAGCGAGGCGGATAGCATAACGAAGGCGGCAATCGTTACCGAGGTTTCAACAGGGCAGGTGCTGTATGAGCATAACTCGCACGAAAGGCTGCCTATGGCATCGGTAACCAAGCTGATGTGCCTGCTGATATGGGCGGAGGAAATGGAAAAGGGTACATTCGATATGGAAACGGTGATAACGGCTACCGCAAGAGCGAACGCTATGGACGGTTCGGTGATATGGCTTAATGTCGGGGAGGAAATGTCGGCATACGATATGATACGCTCGGTCGTTATTGCCTCTGCAAACGATGCTTGTGTGGCGGTATGCGAATATATAGCGGGGACGGAAGAAATGTTCGTGGAGCGAATGAACAAAAGGGCGCAGGAGCTTGGAATGAGCGATACTCACTATGATAACTGCGTAGGATTCGACAGCGACACGCATTACACCTCCGCTTATGATACGGCAATTATAAGTGCGGCTGTGTCTGAGTATGACTGCTACAACGAATTTTTTGCTACCAGACTTGATTATGTGCGTGAGGGGGAACGGCAGACACAGCTTCTTAACACGAACAAGCTGATGCAACGCTATGACGGCATCATCGGCGGAAAGACCGGCACTACGGACAAAGCGGGGTGTTGTCTTGCGGTGTGGGCGAAACGAGGAAATATGAAGCTGTGTGCTGTGGCACTTGGTTGTAAGGAAAGTGAACAGCGTTTTACTGCGTGTACCGACCTGCTGAATTACGGCTTTTCGGGCTTTGAGCTGTACAGGACGGCGGTAGACTCTGATGCGCTGACACCTGTAACTGTAACCGAAGGGCTTGAAAAGCAGGCTGACATAAGGGTCAAAAGGCTAAATACTATCGTGATTCCTAAAGGAAGCTCAAAAAGGATAGAATACACTCATACGGTGGTCGATAGTCTGTCTGCGCCTGTTCAGTACGGCGAAAAGGTCGGCGAGGTCAGGGCGAGCCTTGACGGAGAGGAAATCTTCTACAGCGATATTGTGACTACGGGCGAGGTCGGAGAGCTTAACTTTTTCAGCAGTCTGCTGATAATTATCAGGCGGTTTTTCTCAATGTAGAATGAGAAACATCCCCGTGCGGTCTGCACGGGGATGAGGAGTTATGAATATGGAAATCAGGCGGGTATATTTTCTTTGTCGAAGATTATCTCGCCGTCGGACAGCTCTATTATCCTGTTGCACTTTTCGGCAACAGAGCGGTCATGGGTGACAATTACTACGGTCTTGCCGTTTTTGTTAAGGTTAATGAGAACGTTCATTATATCGTTTGCGGTGTTTTTGTCAAGCGCCGCTGTAGGTTCATCGGCAAGTATTATATTCGGGCGGTTGACAATGGCTCTTGCAAGCGCAACACGCTGTTTCTGACCTCCGGAAAGCTCTTTTACGGGCTTTTTCAGAAGATCGGATACAAGCATATTTTCCGCCGCCTTGGTTATCAGCTTTTTCATCATTTTGTATTTTACGGCAGGGTTGAAGATAAGCGGATACGATATATTTTCATATACCGATTTATCGCTCAGAAGTCCGAAATTCTGCAGGACAAAGCCTATTTCCTCGTTTCTTATCTCCGCTATTGTGTTGGAGGAATACTTGCAGACCTCATATTCGCCCAAAAAATATTTACCTTTAGTCTGCGAGTCAAGGCAACCGAGGATATGGAGCATAGTGGATTTTCCCGAGCCTGAAACGCCCATTATAGCTACCATTTCGCCGTCATTGATAGTCAGGTTTACGTTTTTCAGTGCGTGAACCTCGGTATCCATATGATAATTATAATATTTGTCCACATTTTCGAGTTTTATCATTGGTTTTCGTACCTCCGTATTACATCAAGCATTTTGCTTTTAAGCAGGGTGATATTTCCGATAATGCTTATCAGGACGGTGAGTATCAGAAGATATAACGCTGTGAACAGTATGCTGTCGGCGTTGATGATGTTGAGTCCGAATATAAGCTTTATGATAAGCAGAATTATAAATGAAACGATCGTGGAAAACAGCATTACAACCAGTTCGCACACGGTGTTTATAATAGCTATCTTACTTGTGTTTGCACCGCAGGAGCGGAAAACAGCGGCGGCTTTTATGCGGCTTTCGGCATTCAGAAAACCGTTTGCGACTATACCTATAGAGCCGACAACCGCAATAGCGATAAAGGCAGGGAAGAGCTGCAGGAGGCTGATATAATCACGGCTGAATGTGTCTTTATCTACGCCGAAAAGCGGATTGCCGAATATAATATCGCCTTTCTGTTTATCGTTCGCAGACCATGTGTTACGAATTCTTGACTCTAACTCCGCATAAAACATATCATCGGTTTTGAGCAGTATGACATCGCAAAAATGCTGGTGAAAATAATTATCATCATTTTCGTACTGCTTTTCCGTAAAGTCCCGATTATCAGGGGTGTAACAACCACTTTTTTCAAGTATGCGATAATCGGTAAAATAAGAACTGTTATATAGCAGATCGCCGGGAGATAGCAGCAAGTCCCATACTTCATTGCTTTTATACTTTCCGACTACCAGCAGCTCAAACTTGCCCTGTGCGGCTCTGCCTTTCACGGTGTCACCGATTTCTTTGTCTGAAACGGATTGAACGATTACGGGAATTTTCCCGCCGTAATCCTTATTTATATCGGGTTTTTCGCCTTCAAGCTCTACATCAAGATATTCGCTGAGCTCGGTTGTATAACCGCTGACATTGAAGGAATCTTTTTCGTATCTGTTATATAGGGATAAATTATCCGGATGGAAGTTATAGGTCAGCAGCTTTATATATTCATCGCTTATTCTGCTTTGCTCGCTGTACATTAAGGAATTATTGATGTTAAGTATTTCCATACGACATTTTATGCCTTGTCTTTTCAGTTCATCGGAAATGCGCTGTGCCGACAATGGCTTTAATGAAGTGGTATGTGTTACAATTGCCGTCCTGTCATAGCGGTTTTTTGATATATAATTGACGCCTTTTATGTAATCACTGCTTATTGCAATCATAAGATTAAACAACAGCGTTGTGAAAATAAAGCAGAGCGATATCATAATACAGTTGCGTTTTCTTGACAACAGTACAGATTGGATAAGAGATAGTATTTTCATATCAGCCGCCTCTCTTTCTGAGCGGGTTTCTGACTGTACGCTTTAGTCCCGGAAGCGTAGAGATCAGCATTATAGCCGAGAATATAATGAAAGAAATAAGATAATCGTCCAACCGGGGAATATATTCAAGTCTTAGCTGCTTTGTAAAATATACAAGAAGCGGAAGCAGAACAATACTCGCTATAAATGCCGCTAAAACGTAGGTCAGGTTTACACACATAAGAAGTGCTACGGCATACTTATCTTTACAGCCTGTTGTTTTGATTACGCTTAGCTGTTCGGAACAGTTTTCTGCGAGGTGAAGCATAAGAGTCAGAAGCTGAATGGCAGTGAAAACCGAGGCTATGGCTACAAAAGCACCTGAAAACATATTATATAACAAGTTACCGCCATCGGCTGTAGACGGTGGGGTGATTTCAAGGTTTCCGTTTACGGCATTGTATAATTTCTCCGTTTCCTCTTGTGAAAGATCACGCTTAAAAGCTACATTTATATTTACAGATGTGTCTGTTTTACAAATATAATTAAACATACTATCTTTTGATGTGTTGTAAACTGTAATATCTTTGTCTGAAGAAAAGAACGAAAAGGGGAGCACGAAATTGTCAGATGTTCCTATGATTTCAAGCTCAACATTTCCGTTGTCGGACGGAAGCGTGAGTGTATCTCCCACAGAAAATCCGCTTTCGGAATCGACAATTATTTTCCCCATATCTTTTTCCAGTTCTTCCTTTGTAAAATCCCTGCCGGATTTTATGGGGTAAGCGGGATTTATGTTGTGATGAAGCTGTTCAAAATATGCGGGAAAACGTTGAATACAGCCATAAAATTTGCAGATCATTCCGTCTTTTGTCAAATATGAAATTTTTGTTTTGCCACACGTTATAAAAGTGATTTCGGGAAAATTATCAGTAATGAATCTGATGTCATTAGTTGTGTAATCTGTAATTTCAAATCCGTATTTTGAACGGTCATACATACTGCTGTAGGCATATTCGGAACTTTTATAACCGACATTAAAAAGCAGGAATGAAAACACGGAGCACAGAGAAATAAGAAAAATAAAAATATTCAGTTTGACGTCACTTTTCAGGTAGGTTTTTAACAGGCTGAAATAGAGGGTTTTATATTTCAACGGTTTTCCTCCTTGTTTTCTTGTTTTCGCCTGTGACCTTTTCCGGCTTTTCTCTTACTTTGTCGAAGGCTGAGGCAATGCCGGGAGTGAGTTTCATAACAAGCATAGCTGCTCCGTAACCGATGATAAAGGTAAAAAGCGTTATTATTGATGTTGTGCTGTCGATAGAACGGCTTTTCATACCGAGAATGAGATTGACAGCAAAGCAAGAACCGTCTGTTATAAGTAACGCCGATAATATGAAAACAGGCGCAAACCAAGGCTTTCTGAGAGATTTGAATGTAAAAGCGGATAACAATCCGAGCAAAAGTCCGAAAGGCATAATTGCCCAGTATACTTTAAAAGTTGCACCGATAAATTCAAAACCGGTGGGGAAGCTCCAGAAAGGAGGCATAACAAATTTAAGCCAAAGTCCGTTGTCAGACATAGCTGAAAGAGAAAGCTCCGGTCCTATAATTACAGGGAAAATATTGTTGATAGCAGTGAAAGCTATAATCCAGAAAAGCAAAGAGCCTGAAAGCAAATACAGTATACTTTTCCGCCTTTTAAAAGATATGACGGCAAAAATAACGGCAGGGAAAAGCGCAAAAATATAAGATAATAAGCCTATATCCAAATACATAAAAAACTCCTTTTGAATGAAAAGATATAATCAATACGGATTTGCAGATGCCGGATTTATGACACCTGCAAATCCGATAATCAAATTAATTCTTGTAAAGGTCTGACTGGAAATAGATATTCACATAATCGGAATAAATAGGCGGTATTTCAGAAGTAGTTACATGGAACTGATAATTTCCGCTCGGCAGATTTGCATACAGATACTGCGTATTGTAGGTGCAGCTGGATTTATATTTTGAAATAGAAGCATTTTTATACACAGTATATGTTGTATATGATTTATTCTGAGAATCCTTAAGAGCAAATGGCTTCCATTCTAAAAATCCTGTTT
>ERZ825384.2395-NODE-2395-length-19052-cov-3.576144_pt1 | contig 19052 bp, 7 predicted proteins | sample MGYA00519931_ERZ825384 | MGnify/ENA primary metagenome ERZ825384 (study PRJEB31778, sample SAMEA3449200) | human gut metagenome | biome: human gut; feature: human-associated habitat; material: faeces | place: United Kingdom | collected 2010/2012 ...
TATTCACGAGGGAAACCTTGGACGTCAGGCGGTCAATTCATCTCCCGAAAGTGCGTTGCACTTTGAAAGGAGGTGAAGCTGTGTACATAACGCTAAGTGATTTGATACAGATAGGAATATTTCTCACTGCTTTCACAGTTATGATATTCACAATCATTTCTTTTAATAAAAAGAAATAACCGCCCTATGTTGCAAGCTGAAGGCGGCTATTCTTAAACCTAATTCAGGGAGCGACCGTCTGTCGTTTCCCTCTTTTTGTATCTATAATATAACATAAAATCAAGTCGGTGTCAAGTGCATCGCCCTGCATAATCCGAAGAACCGCCCCGATTAAAAAGCGGTTTTCCTCACAGGCCTTATATATTTCCAGTATCTCCTGCAGTCGTGATAGAAATAGAACACCCTGCACTGCGTTTTGTCAAGCTCATAGCCCGACTTTTCATAGTCAAAGTCCTTCATAGCCTGTTCTATCTTTGCTTCAACCGCACTGTTTTCAGTCTGAAAGTCGAACGGGCCGTGTTCAAATACGATATATTCGCCCTCAGGCACGTCCATGATCTGCATCTGCCTTGGTATCTCTCCGCTGTAGTCGGCAGGAAGCCTTACACCGTAAGCCTCAGCCAGCGGAATGCCCCAGCTGCATATTCTTCCCTCAGGCTCGTTTATGTACGCCATCACCTGACCGCTTCCGCTGTTCGCCTCATCGCCGCCCATATCGTCGAGCTTGCCCTTGATACTGTCAAGCAGTCCGCATATAGTTGCACAATCCTGTCCGGGAATGTGACTCTGCTTTTCCCAGAAGTCGAAATACCCTATACTCTCGTAGTTTCTGATATGCAGGAATTTATGAGCCGGTATCGTTACGAAATACGCCTTAATATCACTGTTTGTCTGTGCCATACCTGTTCCTCCTATACCTAAAAGATAACAGTCGAAAGGTCTTATAATCGTGCGGAGAATTACCGGTACAGGCTGTAAGCGGTAAGCGCTCGGAGTAATTCCGTATGCCGCTTTGAATGCCCTTGTGAACGCCTCGTGAGATGTAAAGCCGTAGTCAAGTGCAATATCAAGTATGCCCTTGTCGGTATCTCTCAACTCCCTCAGCGCAAAAGCAAGCCTGCGGTATCTCATATAATCCCTGAGCTTCATTCCCGATATTTCGCTGAATTTCCTTGAAACATAGTATTCCGAGTAGCCAAGCGTCTGCGACATCCTGCCGAGCGTCAGCTTTTCGTCCTCACCGCTTTTGATGCATCTGTCAATGTCGTCAACAATATTCTGAATATTCATATACCATTCGTTTATCCCACTCATCTGTTTTCCCCCTTACAGCCTTCTTCCATCTTTTCGACTGTATTCATTTTATCACAAACGAGCAAGCCGAAACTTGATACGGCTTGCTGTTTTTACTGAAGGCAGCACAGTATTTTCATATCAGATCAAGATAAGTCTTGAGATCGCCGACAAACTGATTTCCGCACCGTGCAAGCTCACCGAGCACTCGATCGGTTCCTTTTTCGGTCGTATACCAGTTTTCTTTGGTGATGTTATAGCAATGTACGGGGCAGACCGTCATATCAACATTCGGGAAAGCCATTTGATACAGCATTAAGCATCGGCGAGCATGAAAGGCTTTACAAACAATTATACCGCTTTTTATCACTATGCCCTTTTCATCAACGGCTTTACGAGAAAGAAATGCGTTATCACGGGTATGCCCCGACTTGCTTTCTTCAATGATCGCAGTCTGCGGAACGCCGTTTTTTACGAGTACATCTGTAAAAAACTCGCAGTCTGACCGGTAATCGCCACTATAAATTTCCGCTTTTGAGCGGACGCCGTGCCATTTTTCCTCTTTAACGCTTACTCCTCCTGACGGGACTATCCAATCAGTCAAACCTTGTCGGTATAATTCTGCGGCATATTCGGGCTGTTCGGGGTGTGAGCCGCCCGGCAGAAAAATCGCATCGACCTTTTGAGGTTCTCCTGACACAAAGATATAATCTGAAATATCTGTGATGATCCGGTTTGGCATAGGGGTTCTCCTCTTAGTTTTTTTGTAAAAGAAAAATGCGTGATCGATACAGCTTGCTGTTTTTACTACTCTTCCGGCGTAAAGAACACATTCCCGTCATCGTCGGTCGTAAACACCGTGAAGCCGGTATAGCACACATTTCCGTAAATGTCGTTTATAACAAAGCTGTATCTGTAGTCGCCTGCAGGCAGATTGACAAACTCTATCATATTGTCGCCGCTGTAGGTGCATTCATCACCCTCGGCTTTGCCTGCAAAGTTACCCTCGCTGTCGTAGGTGTTGAATATCGGCACTATGACATCTCCCTCTTTAAGCGGAACAACGCTCCTTGCCGACTCGCCGTTTTCATTTACACCGTCCCATGTTCCAAGCGCCGTTATGTCATACGCATTGCCGTCCTGCGTCATAGCTATACGCAGATTTGTTTCCTTGCCGTTGAGCTTTACGGGAGATGTGTAGACCGAGCTGTTTCCGTTCTTCTCCACTATGAACATAGGGATAAGATTATTCTCAATCATATACCACTGACCGCTGAAATTATCCTCGACCAGTCCCGATGAGAAATCAACCTTCGTACTCTGGTCAACGCCGAATTCGATAAGCTCACCCGTTTCTTCGTCAACACGGTAAACCGAGCAGTTTACGCTCGCAAGGTTGTTTATAGTATCGTCCGTAACATTGAAGTAGAACGTTCCCTCATCGTCAAGCACAGGTCCGACATCTATCTGCACACTGCTCTTATCACCGCAGAAGCCCATGTTGTCGGTCTTGTTGTTGTAATGCTCCCAGTTGCTCTCATAATCGGAATAATCCCCGTCGCTCCAGTACACCGCACCGTCCGCAAGCCATGTTTTTTCACCGCTGTACCCGTCCGTACTGCCGTTTTGTGCGCCGTATGCGATTCTGTCAACAAACGTCATATAGTACGGACTTACGCACACCTTGCCGAATGTGGCAAGCTCGGCAGAGCCTGAAACGCCGAACGGATAGTAGGTCGAAAGCCCTGTTGAGCCGTCCTTGTCCTCGCCGTAGATGTTATACACTACCGCCTTTTCAAGCGCCGACATAACCTTGTCCGCCTTGTCGTCCGATACCGCAGCCGCTATCATAGAGCCGAGATCCACCATATTGGTATATCCCTCTGTATCGTTGTTACTGCCGTATGCTCTTACGGTATAGATGCTTCTTACCGCATTCGCAAGCAGTGCAGGGTCGGAAGAAATATCGTTCATTTCCTCGGCGGCGTCATTCACCGCCTTTACAAGCTCGTCTATTCGGCTGAGATCCGTTATCGAAAGCGTAGCCTCGCCGCCTGCACCGATAGCCTCACACGATGCCATAAAGCTGTCAGCGACCGTCTTTCCAAGCTCTGCTGTATCCGCTGTAGGATTACTTTCCATAAAGCCTGCTATCTCGGTATAATCCCAGCCGTATCCCGGCTCCGTTTCCTCAGATGCAAACATATAGTCAGCGTGCGGAACAAGCATATTCGCCGTTTCGACAGTTGCCATAAGGCAAGCGTCAAAGCCGATGAACGCAAACTTATCCGTCATCTTATCGTATATTGAGGTAAGCGCAGTGTCTATTTCCTCAAGCGACAGCGAATCGTTCTCGTTAAGTTCGTCGAAGCACACGCCGCTTATACTTCCTCCGCCGTGGTTCCAGAAGATAAGCCCCATTTTAGCCGCCGCATAGTTTTCTATGCCCCAGCCGAGAAAATCGACAAGCACGTCCTCCTTGCCCATATTGACAGATTCTTTTTCTTCGATAAGGCTTATTTCTCCGCCCGTTACAACATAACGCTGTGTCTTTTCGGCAGAGATGCCGTATGTATCCGCCCACGCTCCCGCACCGCCCGTCTGAATGACGAACTTCACATTCTCGCTTTTTGACCCTGCGATCATTTCCTCAATGTCGCCGCTCGCAAGCCCGTTCTCGCTTTCAAGGTCACTTCCGCACATATAAACGAATACCGTCTGTGTGCCGTCCTCGCCCATAGGTTTTTCGGCTTCACGCTGTTTTCTTGCAATGCTTATCCCGTCCGAGCCGCTGAACGTCAGCTTTGACGCACGACTGCCCGTAACACTTTCGTCATATTTATTATCACTGCCTTCACTGCTTTCCGAATTGCCGCCGTCACTCGTCTGCCTGTTGTCGCTTGCCGTGCTGTCGGAAATCTCCTCCTCATCGTCAAGGCAGCCGCTCGATAGCACAGCCGTTGCAAGTACCGATACCGCAAGCAGTGCCCGTAATATCTTTTCACTTGTTTTTCTCATAAGCTCTCCTTTTCTTAATTATAACCATATTCTCACATATTAATTATAATCGTTTTTCACTGCAATTGCAATAAAAAGGCACAAAAGGCATTTATTCGGCTGAAAACGGTAATCCCACTTTATTCGATTAGCTCTGAGATTCTTTCCTCAAGATTTGAGTAATCGATTTCATAGCCGATTTCTAAGTCCTCTATTATAGTTTCAATAGGATCGTCAAGCAAGTCATACAGGATTTGAAAGCCCGGGCAATTCTGTGCGAGGCGTTCGATCTTTTCTCTGAAGATTGCAAAAATCTTTTCCTTAATACGCTCTACGAAATCTGGCTCCGAAAACAGCTCAGTTTTTACCGATTCCACCGTCATCTCGTCCCCTCTTTTTTCCATTTCGTAAATTACATAGGTCACCTCCTCTTGCGGGACGAGTACGATACACTTGCTGGAAAGATTATCACCTTTTTCCATGACCCCTTCTGTCCCTACAACAAGAGCGATATATAGACCCATTTCGCCGTGTTTTCTATTTTTTGCAGGAAAGCGGTCATAGCCTTCAACGTGCTTGGCAAATTCCGGGGAATGGTTATCTGCAATAAAATTTAAAATATGGGAATATAATTTCTCAAAATATTGCTCATATACAGTTTTTAGCATAGCATACGGAGACTCTGCTAACTCTAATAATAATTCGGCTAAAAAAGATTCATAATATGTTGATTTCTCTTTTTCGTTCATGTTTTTTTCCTTTCTGAATAACTTAATGCTTATTTTCGTTTGTGCGCACAAGATATTCTATCATATATTTCCACGTTTGTCAAGCACTCTGCGCTTGACTATTCACAAGCAGAGCATTTGAATTTTGTTACATAACCCCCACTAACCCAATTTCCCCAAAAAAATTTTCAAAAACCTCTTGACAAACGCCGAAGTATCGGTTATAATAAAATCAACAAATCAGTAAACATTACTGATTTCGCTAAAAACAATAAGAAAATAATGATTTTATCACTATGAAAGGATAGGTAATTTACTATGAAAAAGTGGGTATGTCCGGTATGCGGTTACGTTCATGAGGGAGATACACCTCCCGAGTTCTGCCCCCAGTGCAAGGTTCCCGGCAGCAAGTTCATAGAGCTTAAGGAAAGCGAAAAGCTTGTATTTGCAGACGAGCACAAGGTAGGCATTGCAAAGGCAGTTGAGGATGAAGAGATTCTTGCAGGTTTAAAGGCTAACTTTGAGGGCGAATGCACAGAGGTAGGTATGTATCTCGCTATGGCAAGAGCCGCTCACAGAGAAGGTTACCCCGAGGTAGGTCTTTACTACGAAAAGGCAGCTTGGGAAGAGGCTGAACACGCTGCAAAGTTTGCAGAGCTTTTAGGCGATGTTGTAAGTGCATCGACTAAGGAAAACCTCGAAAAGAGAGTTGCCGCAGAGCACGGCGCTACACAGGGCAAGCTTGACCTCGCAAAGAGAGCAAAGCAGTTAAATCTTGACGCTATCCACGACACAGTTCACGAGATGGCTAAGGACGAAGCCCGTCACGGTAAGGCTTTCGAGGGTCTGCTGAACAGATACTTCAAGTAAGCGGCGGCTGTGAGCCACACCAAATTCGCCGTTCCGGCTGTTTCAGTTCGGCTAAGGTTACGTTACCGGCGGATATTAACGTTATAATTATGCAAATCGAGCCGTAAGCACCCTTGCTTACGGCTCAGTTTGTTCTTATAGTAAAAACGCATCTGATACACAAAAAAGAACACCGGTCGCCCGGTGTTCTCTTTTTTTACTGTCAGCTTATTTGGCTGTCTTCACATTTGCATAAGTATAAGTGCTTGTATTTGCACCCTTATAAGACGCAATCCTTACCTTATACACGCTTCCGGCCCTGAGTCCGCCAATAGTGACAGTAGCATTCGTACTGCCCTTTAACGTCTTTTTGACCCACTTGCCGCCTTTGTAAATTTCAACCTTATATCCGTCTGCACTGGCGTTTTTACCCCACTTAACGGTTATCGAGTTTCTTTTTGCCGATACAACCTTGATATTGGTTACCGGTGAAAGCACTGCAGTAACCGTAGTATAGCTGTAATCGCCGTACAGATTGTCCTTATACGCTCTTACCCTTACTTTATATGTGATGTAAGGTGTAAGTCCGCCAAGCACAGCCTTTGCTGTCTTATTATCGGTTATGGTCTTTTTGACCCACTTACCGCCGATATAATATTCTACGTTATATCCGTCAGCGTTTGTATCCGCATTCCATATAACTACTGCCTTTGAGTCAACTGCGCTCTTTACCTTAAGACCGCTGACCTTTGTCGGAGCGGTAGTGATATAAATATCGTCGAATGCACTCTCAAGCTCACCCTTATAAGCCTTTATTCTGACCTTGTAGGTTTTGTAGCCCTTAAGCGAGCCTATTGTAATGGTAGTTTTTTTATTGCCGGTCAGCGTCTTTTCATTCCACTTACCGTCTGCATAGTACTGAGCGGTATAACCGTCCGCACTTTCGTTCTTATCCCATTTAAGCGTAAACGAAGAAGATGTGACTTTCTGCGTAATACCCGTAACTTTTGACGGGAGCGTATCGATATAGCCGTATGTATACGGACTGTAAAGGTCACCCTTATATGCGCTTACCCTTACTTTATATCGTGTTCCTGCACAAAGTCCGTCTATAACCGCCGATATATTATTGTTGCCGGTAACAGTCTTTGCAGACCACTGATTATTAATGTACCACTCTACCTTGTAGCCGTCCGCTCTGGCGTTTCTGCTCCAGCTTATTCTTACCGTTTCATCGGTAGCCTTCACCGTATTTATATTCCATACGGGAGAAGGAACAGTATCAACATAGAAACATCTGAATTTGGCGGTGAATCTTCCTGCATAAGCCGCTATCCTTACCTTATATTTAAGGCCTGCAGAAAGACCGCTCAGCTTTGCCGCTACTCTGTCGCCGTCCGTGCTGAAGCCGATCTGCTTCCACTGATTGCCGACATAGCATTCGACATAATATCCGTCAACGCCGCTTATATTCTTCCAGCTTATATCGACTTCATTGTATGTTGTCTTTTCAACCGCTATTTCTTCCACATCGGGAATAGGCTTTACGGGAACACGGTTTCCGATATATGAATCCTTACATCTTGTGCATTCAAATACGCTGTAGCCTTCGTTGCGATAGTCAGGCTCAACTACTTTGATTACAACATAGTCGTGACCGAGAGGTTCACCATACTCCGCACCGCATATTTCACACTTTGCCTTTTTGGTGCAGGTAGCCTCTCCTCCGGAATGCTCACATTCGGTTATCGTAGCCGTTACAACGTCCGACTTCATCGAAACTCCCGCCGTTGCAGCATTGCTGTAGGTAAGACGGCAGTAGTACCTGCCCGTTGTGAGATTTTCGAGCGACAGCTTTCTGTCTGTAGCGCCCTCTATCACTGTTTCGTAGCCGTTTTCATCAATGGCGAACCACTGATAAGCAACTTTTGCGTCAACCTCGTTTGAATACCACGGCACTGCACTTATTTGAAGTGACGGTATACCGTCGGGATAATAACCGTTGGTGTAATATACAGTATCAATCGGCTTGATTATCTGCATCGGACACAACCGTACCGTAAGTCCGTTTGTCGATGATGCCGTTGCCTTATTAAGACTGTATATATCTATCCACTCTTTTGTTCCTCTGTCCTGTACCCAGAAGCCGGGATCGATATAATCGGCTATCACCTTATTCGGGGCATTAGTTATGATTTCGGCAAACCCACCTGACGAAATGGATACATTACCGCCGTTTATAGTAAGGCAATTTATATTGTTGGAGGCCATTGTAACATTTCCGCCGTTTATGGTCACATTGCTGCCTGTAGCAAGCCCCTCAAATGTGACATCACCGCCCTGCACTATGAATGCGTCTTGATTCTCAAACGCTGTCACCGCACAACGTCCCGTAACCGTCAGCTTTGCCTTGCCGTTTATGATGATCGGACGTGAGAACGCTGTACGAACTGCGTACTTGAGCGTGAAGTTACCTTCGGTTATGACTAACTGACCGCCGTATCCGTTCTTGTTATAAAGCGGATATAAGGTACAGCCCTCGTTTTCGCTCTTCTGAGCGTCTTTCGCAGCCTCGTCAAGATCGTTATAATACCTGACATCGTCGCCCTTTGTTATCTTTGCATTGAACTTGCTCTCGCATATCTCGCAATATGTCGGCTCGGTAATATTACCTGCGGTTGCCTTGTCCGCTGTAGGATCGACCACCTGAGAATGATCACAGTCAACAAGGTCTATACTTACAGTGTTCGACTTTATTTCATAGCCGTCACCGGTAGTAACTACGAAGTATATCTCGGCAACATCGCTGTCGCCTGCCTTATCAATTATTTCGTCTGCCGACAATTTAGCGTCCTTTACAAGTGCGCTTAAGCTGCTATAAATTATATCTCCGCTTACATAGGAGTTTATACCGTATCTCTTACTTACATACGAGTCGTTCAGGTTCGAGCCGTGAGCAAGAGCAAGGTTGAACTTCAGCGTGGGGTTTGCGTTGCTGTTGCGATACAGCTTGTTTATTTCTGTGCTAAGCGTTGCGCTCTTTATCGGTGCTTCTTCTACATTCACCGGTTTATTGTCGTTATTCACACTGCTATAAACGCTCTCTGCACGTTCTGCAATTGAAAGCCATGCACCGCCGTCCTTTTTATATGCATAACCGTCAGCCAGAACAGATTCAAGACTGCCGTTTGCTATCTCGATGTTGTAGAATTTACCGCCGCTGATTTTTGCTTTAGCGTTACCTATAATGGTCAGAGCGTCTATAACGCCGCCGCCTATTTCTGCGTCGCCGTCTATGTAAACCATCACCGATGTGAATTCACCGCCGTTGATGATTAACTTTGAGTTTGCGTAAGCTTTAATAGGCATCCGCATTTTGCCATCGCCGCCTACGGTAAACATACCGCCGTCGGATACTTCTACAGGTGCGTTGAAAGCAAAAGTGCCACCCAGTTTTTTACCGTTCAGTGCAAGCGTTACATTGCCGGTAATGGTAACGCCCTGTGTAAGTTCGCTGTTTGTAATATCCTTATACAGCGTTACAGTAGCCGTACCTGCCTCATTAGCCTTGGCAAAAGCGTCATAAATATCGCTGAACAGATCTGTCTGCTCGCTTCCGTCAGCCGTATAGCTTACAGTTGCGGCGATTTCCTCATTGCAGTAAGGACAAAGGTTTCCGTCAAGCGCATAACTGTCGTTTTCGTCCTTATGGTCGCACTTTATAACATTAAGATAATTGGCTTTGGTCATGCTCTGAATTTCAGCATATTTGAAACCTGAACCGACAATCGCATTTAAGCCTATAACTCTGCTTCCGCTCGCAATTGCCCTGCCTAAAGTATAATTGCTTTCATTTTCGCAAGTGAAGATGTTGAACGTACCGCTTACTATAGAGACATTATATCCGCTTCCACCGGTCGTGTCTGCTTTCATGCTTAAATAATCGGCATTAACATCATTGATGACCGTGTCTCCGCCGTTTATCGTTATTGCGCCGATATTAGCACCATCGGCACTAACCTTTCCGGAATTTACAACTAAATAATTCAATGTGGCTTTACTGTCAATTAAAACATTGGCATTCTCACCCGATACCGTTACACCGGTAAGTGAACTTGAGGCTTTTTGCGGTGCCGTAAACGTTATATCTCCACCCTTGACATTAAATGTAAATGCTGTGTTGCCGTCATTATTATTTAAATCAACGGTAAATCTACCCTTGCTTATGTCAAATATTTCACCATCATTAACACCACTGTAGTCTAACAGCTTTAATGTACAGCCTTCGCTTTCCTCGGCAGCGCCGATAGCGTCATTCCAGTTTTCGTAATACGATAACGTGCCGTCAGACAGCTCTACCGAAGCCGGTAGTGCTCTGTTGCATATACCGCACACACAACCGTTATCGTCACATTTTACGCTTTCGCCGGGGTGCCGGCAGGTAGCTACTGTAAGCGTTACCACATTCGACTTATATTCATATCCGTCATAGGTAAATATGCAGTAATATTGGATTTCTCCGTCTTCTGCCACCGCTTTATCAACTTGATCGCCAAGTAAATAACAGTAACCGTTTAATAATTCTGTTTTTTCGCTTATTACCGTTCCGTCAATTAAGCATCCGGTAATATAGAGTGTTTCATTTCCCGAATATGTCACATCGGCCGCGAAAGTTGAAGCCTTTTTACCGTTACGGTATATTATCGGTGACTCGTTCTCAGCGGAAATTGTTGCACTCTTTATCGGCGCTGTCCTTACTTCTACATTAGCTATATCCTGCTTTTCACGCTCTGCAATAGTAGACCAGATGCCGGAATCGATAATACTCCTATAGGCATAGCCGTCCGCAAGAAGCTGTCCTACGTTTCTGCCTTCGCCTGAAACCTGTAAGCTGTAGAATTGACCGCCTTTAATTACAGCGTTACCGCCGTCTTTAATTATGAAGTCAGAGAAAGTACCACCGTTGATTTCCGCATTGCTGCCGTTGCGAACGGCAACACGTTTTATTAAGCCACTGCCGTTAACGGTCAGCTTACCGCTCGTTACTTCTATGGAATACCATACATCAGTACCGGGTTGTGAGAGCCTTTTACCGTTAAGTTCAAGCGTAACATTGCCTGTAACAGCTATCGTATCTGTAATATCGTCCGTGATGTTCTTCTGCAGCGTTACAGTAGCCGTACCTATCTCATTAGCCTTGTCAAAAGCGTCATAAATATCGCTGAACAGATCCGTATTTTCGCTTCCGCCGTCCGTATAGCTTACAGTTGCAACGATTTCCTCATTGCAGTAAGGACAGGGATTTCCGTCAAGCACATAACTGCCGCTTCCGTCCTTATGAACGCACTTATCAACAAAAATTCTATCGGTTTTGGTCATGGTCTGAATAGCTTCGTATGTGTAAACAGTAATGCCATTCATACTATTACCGAAAACTACGCTTCCACTCGCAATTGCCATACCTAAAGTATAACCGCTGTCTGTTTTGCAAGTGGTGCTGCCGAACTCGCCGGTTACGATAGAGATGCTACCGGACCCGTTGATATTCACGCTTAAAGAATCGGCTGTAACATAATTGATGACCGTGTCTCCGCCGTTAGCTTTCAGTGCATCAATATTTGCACCGTTTACAACAGTCTTTCCGCCATTTATTGACAGTTCTTTAATATAACTCTCGGCACTGTTTACTGCAAGCGCACCGCTTGATATTGTTACACTTCCCAGCTTGATTTTACCGTCAATTGTAACCTCAGCGTCAGTTCCGTTAACTGTGATTCCGCTTGGCAGATTTTGATTGCTCACGTCCTGTACTGCCGAAGAAGTGAAAGTCACGTCACCGCCGTTGACAGTGAACTGATAATATGCCTCTTTACCGTTAAAGTCAACAGTAAACTTACCGCCCGTCACGGTAATGGACGCAGGTACTCTTTCCGAAATCAGCTTTACAGTGCTGCCTTCGTTCTCCTGCGCCAGCTTTATGGCTCTATTAAGACCCGCATAGCCTAACGACTTGCCGTCAGCATCTACTACCTCGGCTTCTATCAATAAATCACATATACCGCAGAATACCAAACCGTCGGTTTCGTTATTAAAGCTATCCTCAGGGTGCGAGCAGGTCGCAAGTGTAAACTTAAGCACATTCGACTTATATTCGTATCCGTCACACTTCAGTACAGTGTAATATTCAACCTCACCGTCTTCCGCTACAATCTCACCGATTTTATAACCGAATACCATATACCAGTTAACAGAAAGCTTAGAATCTTTACTGCGATTATTGCCGTTTACGAAATCCGAATAGGTTATCCGCTTTGAAGTGTCCGCCACATCGCATGTAACATTGACTTTCAATTTTTTCGCTCCGTTACGGTATATAACAGGCGTTCCTTCGTCTGCCCACGCAATACTTGCGCTCTTTATCGGTGCTTCTTCTACGGATAACGCTCCTTTAGAACCGCCCAAATAGCTATCTTTTTCACGCTCATCAATCGAAAGCCAAGTGCCGTCAGCATTTTTATACGCATAACCGTCTGCCAGTACAGATTCGATTGCCTTGCCGTTGTACATAAACAAATACTTGAATTTACCGCCGCTGACCTCTGCTTTACCCGTACCATAAACGGATAAGCAGTCTATTATACCATCCAGGATTACCACTTCACTGTCTGAAAGGGCATACACATCGTAGTATTCGCCGTTTGTAATGGTTAATTTCGAGTCCGGCTTAGCTTCAATTGCGCTCCATACTTTACCGTTTCCATTCACGGTAAGCGTGCTGCCACAAATATATATTTTTTTTGCTTTATCCGTAGCACCCAATGTTTTGCCGTTCAGTGCAAGCGTTACATTGCCCGTAACATTTATTTCATGTGCAATTTCACTGTCTGCAATATCCCTGCACAGCGTTATAGTAGCAGTACCTGCCTCATTAGCCTTATCAAAAGCGTCATAAATATCACCGAACAGCTCTGTCTTTGCACTTCCGTCAACCGTATAGCTTACGCTTGCGGCAAACTCAGAGTTACAGTATTTGCATATACCGCTGTCATTAAAGGCATAACTGCCGTCCTCATTCTTATGCTCGCACTTGGTAAACAGATAATACCTTCCGTCATCGTCACCGGGAGCTAAATAGCTTTCTTCGGCTATATCACTGTATAATAAAGCCGTCACTATTTTCTCCGCAGTCGGATCTGACGAGTTATCATACCTTATAACACGCACACCGCTTGCAAGCACGTCCTTCAGCTTAAGCATTTCGAAAGCGACATTGCCGTAAGTACCGCCGCCTATAGTCACCTTTGCGTCGGTTGTGGCATTGGCTATAAACAATTTATCAGCACCCGCATTATTGTCGGCATTTACGCCTTCGCTGATGTTTACAGTACCGCCTGATATAATAATAGTACCAAATCGGGTACCTGAACCTTCAGGCAGCGTAAGTGAGCCGCTAATCATATCTATAGAGCAATTGATTAACATATGACCTTCGGCAATAACATCGGCACCTTCAATACATATTTTTCCGCCGGAAGCACTGATGACACAATTATTATTCATTGCGGTAATCGTAAACTGACCGTTTGACAGTGTAACATAGTCCTTAATCTTACCGCTTGTTACAAGAGTGAAAACACAGCCCTTGTTTTCAGCCTTATCGGCATATAATAAGCCTTCCTCAATGCTGTCAAAATATTCGTTAGTAGTACCGTCGGCTGATGTCACCTTTGCATAAAGCACAGCACCGCACGCACACTTTGTATTTGTTTCGTTGTATGTATGAGTATGCTTTACAACCGTGACATTTGTAAGTCTTCCGCCGATTGTCTTCGCACTGCCGTCAACTATACTTTCGGGGAGATGTGTGACACTGTTTAAGGTCGCAAACGCATAGCCCTTTGCAAGCAGAGTGTTTACAGGTGTGCTGTTGCTTTCCTCGCCGCAGATGGTGTTGTACCTTCCGCCGTATAAAACTACACCGCTTGCGTGTGCAATATAAACATTCTCAAATATGCCGCCGTATATTTCGACACGCTTAGCACTGATAATGGTTATAGCTTGTACATCTGCGGCTGAACTGCTGCCGTCCGCCGTGCCGTTTATAAGCGTACCGCCGTTTACACTAAAAGGTGCGTCTATGCATCCGCTGCTGGTGCTTTTCCTGCTGTCCTTAAGGTACAGCACACCACCGTCATTTACACTTATATCCGCCTCTCCGCCGAGTGAATATCCGTTCACATCGACAGTAACCGTTGTATTGCCGATATCTGCGTTCTGTGTGATCTCGCAGTGCTTATACAATGTAAGCGTACAACCGCTGTTTACCTCCGATAATGCCGCAGAAAAAGCGTCGTCTATATTATCAAAATACTTCGCTGTTCCCACGCCCGAAATGCCCGCAGTAAGCTGATATTTGCAGGTAGAGCATACACCAGTTTTGCTGTCAACATCCGTATGACCGCACCGCTTACCGCAAATCGTACACTTGCCCGTTGTGCTGTCGTAACTGTGACCTTCATGTGGTATTACAATAACAGTTGTTGCAAAACCGTCTTTCAACAGTGTTTTTGAGCCGTCTATCGGCTCAGGATTGGGAGACTTCATAAACATACGGTTCTCAGCCAACAAAGTCAGTATTTCTGCGTTTGCTCTGTCCCCGCCGCCGTTATAGCATATTGTTTTGAAAGCTCCGCCGTGAAGAATTACGTCACTGCTTGCATCGTTTATATTGAGTGTTATAGAAAATGTACTATAGCAGTCAAATGTACCTGCACCTACTGACACAGTTCCCATAGCGCCGCAGTTTTCGTCAAATGTCAGCTTACCGCTGGCCGCTACATTGAAATCGCCATAAATACGATTATTTTTTCCCGATCCCGTAACGGTTATATCTCCCGAAACAGTTAACGTACCTACATTGGCTTTCTCAGCGATCCACAGCGTGAACTTACCGCTGAGTGTTGTATAGCTGCCTGTATAATTCTTGTATACTCTTAATATACAGCCGGTGTTTGCGTCACTGTCAGCCGCTTCAAAAGCCGCTCCCATCTCATTTTCTTCATAAACAGAAGCTACAGCCCCATCCTTTACGATAACAGCCGCATACTGATATTCACACTCTGTACACTTGCCCGTTTCGCTGTCAACATCGCTGTGAGTGCATACATATCCACAGCCGCACTTGCCGTCAACATAGGTATGGCTGTGGTCTTTGACTGTCAGCGTTTCACTGCTTGATATTTCCTTAACGCTTGCGTTGAAAAGAGTTCCGTCAGTCTTGAAGAAAGCCTTACCCTCTCCGAGCATATCGTATAATGTCTTGCTGTCCCTGGCGTAAAGTCCGGCTGGATATGCACCGGCTTTCAATATAACCGTACTCGAATCATATACATAGATCGAAGTGTCTAAAACTACATCGCCGTCTATTATAAGCGTACCGCCGGCGTATGAAGCGTCGTTTGTCGGATATACATTACAACCGAGCATAACCGGATTGCCGCTGTTTTTGATTGTAAGCTTTCCGTTTTTGCAAGGAGTAATACTCCGGATATTTAATCTGCGTCCGTTTAAGTCAATTGTAAGTTCTCCGTATAAGTCATACTGAGCTTTTGAATTATCATAATCCTTAAACAGCTTTATCGTACCGCTTCCGTTGTATTCATTCAGTAAAGAGTCAAGCTCATCGGTATCTACATACTTTGAGATTCCGTTTGCATCTGTATAGAGTGCGACAGACACAACCGCACCGCAGATTGAGCAGATGCCGGTGTCCGTGTTTATATCACCGCCATGCTCGCAGGGCTTTCCGCACTCCTCGCACTTGCCTGTTCCACTGCCGTATTTGTGGTCAGCGTCAGTATGCTCAACAACAGTAAGCGCAACGGAATAACCCATACTTCCATATTCTTTATAAAGATCAAGATAATTGCCGTTATCTTCACGTTGCAGTGCCTGCCGGGTAACATCAAGAAGATTGCCTAATTTCAGAGCGCCGGAATTGTTTTGGCGATGATATGTCAGCCCACCTAACTTCATTCCCGTAGCGAGCTTTACAGATGTCGTTGTAGTTCCGTCATCATTCACGGATGCTATCACAGTCAACTGTTCTGTAGTTACTTTTGCACCATCGCTTACAGCAAGCTGTGCACTGTCCTCAACAAAAATTGTATTAAATTCTACATTTGCATCGCTGTCAATTACGAAAGATCCGCCTTTGCGAACATACACCTGCGTAACATAACTGCCCGCTGTGCCGGTTAATGCAAGCTTGACGTCTTTGTTGACCCCAAGCTTGATATTGTTCAGCTTGTGACCGTTAAGGTCGATCATAACATTGTGTTTTACATCTATAGTATCTAAAGTTGCAGTTGCCGATGTATCGCCGATATCCTGATAGATCTTAACATAGTTTCCGGTATCGGCAGTAATGCTGTTAAGGCAGTCTGCGAGCGTGTCATAGCCTGTCGGCGCATTGCCGTCTGTGCTGATTGTAGCAACAAACTGATGCTCACACTTGTTACACTTACCCGTGCCAATGTCAATATCGCTGTGATCACATAACGCTCCGCAGTTTGTGCATTTACCGTCGGAATAACCGTTTTCATGTGCACATTCTTTATATGTAAATGTAAATTTTTCTGTAACAGTTTCTGTGCTGTCACCGTCTGAATAGGTTATATCGCAATACAGAACATAATTTCCGGCAGGAATATTATCCGCAAGCTTGAATTCGCCGTTGCTTCCGGATACTGCCGCACCGAGCTCATCTGCACTGTATGCACTGTTCGTACTGTACCAGTTATAGCTTATGCTTTCACTGTCAACCGTATAGGTGCTTACAAGCTTGTAATTGTCCTTCTCTTCCTGCGAAGTGTTTGTATAGAAAACCGTTCTGTTTGTGTTGTCACCCTGTGTAACCTTGTTGAAACGGTTTGCATTCGACTTTACCTGAACGGTATTGGATACAATATCTCCGCACTTTATTGTAAGAGTATTATCAGTGTCGTATGTAACCGAAAACTCGGTATCGCAGACCATGCACACCCAGCCGTAATCGGTCTTGATTATGCTTGCTGATAAATCGGGTTCATCGCCGCCGAAATAGCCTCTTGCGTCTGCAAACTCTTCATCGCTCATATTCTTCAGAGTAATATCAAAGTAAACCGTACCCTTGAGCTTGGTATCAGTCATGCCTTCAATTATTTCATACTCTTCCGTCTTGAATATTCCTGTCTGCTTTCCGAGTATTATACGGGGAGAAGTATCAGGCTTTATAACTACCGTCTTAGCGTCTGCTCCGCCAATCTCATAATAGCCGCTGTTATACTTGGCATCGGCTGTTACAGCACTTTCCGAAGCCTTGGACTCGGTCGAGCCCTTTATTACAAATTCATTCTCGTCTATTGCCGGTAAAGTTTGACTGATAGCGTATGAACCGCCCGTAGTATATACCGAGCCTGTACCGCTCATTATAAGGTTTACTTTGTAAATGCCATACTTAGCACCGTAAGCAGTGACCTTACCGCCGCTTATTTCGGCATCCATTCCGTCGCCGTTGTTTCCGCTGTAGTATATTCCGACTCTTGCTGCATTGCCTTCAGGCACAGTAATACTGCCGTTTTCGCTGACGGAAATTTTGTCGAAATTACTGGTAAGCAATATTGCACTGTTTAACGTAGATTCATTAGCACAACCTACTGCAGTAAGACTGCCGTTGCCGTCAACAGTAATGCCGCCGCTGACATTGACAGCCACACCCTCAAAAGATGCAGTTGTCGCATTTGCGTTCAGCACACCGTCATTATGTATTTCAAGCGAATTTGTCTTTACAGTACCTGTTGCGTTTACTGTACCGCCGTTCAGGATTATTGATCCGCCGAGAGAGCGTGCCATACTGTCTGTAGAGCGGTTCTCTGCATTCAGCACACCGTCGCCGCTGATTGTCATTGTGCCGTCACAATTGACCTCTTTATTATTTACGGCACTGAGAACATATGTATCACTTTTGCCGGTATCGGTCTGTACGATAGTATTGTTACCGTTCAGCACTATCTCCGTACCGTCGGGGACTGTTACGACGCTCATACTGTCGGTTCTCGCCTGAATGTTCACTCCGTCAAGCGTCAGCGTCTTTGTGTCATAATCCCAGCTCCAGCCGTCACCGCTTTCGTCCGCCGTCTTTTCTCTGAAATCAAGCGGTGTCGTGATGACATTGCTCTCGCCGTCATGCGTATGTCCCTCGCCCTCAGCAAATGCCGATAACGGTACAGCCGTCAGCGTCATTGCCGCAGACAGCACCGCACTTATGAGCCGTACAAATTTTTTCTTCATGTTTTTCCTCCTGTAGATTTACCCGTGCTTACGCCATGCACCTGCACTTATGCAGTGCCTCCTTCAGCTTTTCAAGCGGTATCGGCTTCTTGTGGAAATAGGTACAGCCAAGCCTGTATGACTGTGCCCCGAATCCCTCATCGTCCGACAGCCATATTACAGGCGTATCCCTGTCGGCATTCTTCGCCGCAATAACGCCCTCCATACCGTCCGCTCCGTCGGCAAGCACGATTATAAGGTCAGCCGTCTTACACTCCTTCGCAAAGCTCTCATACCTCTGACATACCCTGTAGGCAATTCTTCGATATGCCGCCGTTGCGATTTGTGTTATTTTCGCTTTCAGTATCTCCGCCTCGTTTGCGGTATCGTAAACGCAGATGAGCATACTTCTCCCCTTATAATTTTATAATTATATCATAACTCATTTGCTTTGTGATTTCAACTTTTTGGCACGAACGGTTGTTATAACGGCACGAACGGTCATAAATGCGGCACATAATACAAAAAACCTGCACCCTACAGCCACCGGTCAAGTGAAATATTTTGCCAAGCACTGCCTAAAACATTTTCCGCACCGACAAGGAGTTAATATTTTCGTGACCTTATCTCTACAACAGCACTGACACCAACCCTCAAAAACCACACTATCCCTTGCCCCGCACAACATTCTTACCCCCCTTGCCAAAGGTGAGCTTCTGTTGCTGAGCTTCGCTCAGCCAACTATTGAGGATTCTTCGCACCAACACCGCCGAAAACACTTTGCGTACTGACAAGGCGTTAATAATTTCGTGAGTGTATCTGTGCAACTGCACTGACATTTACCTTTCAAAAAAACGCCACTAACCTGAGATATAT
>ERZ825384.2426-NODE-2426-length-18869-cov-4.203838_pt1 | contig 18869 bp, 9 predicted proteins | sample MGYA00519931_ERZ825384 | MGnify/ENA primary metagenome ERZ825384 (study PRJEB31778, sample SAMEA3449200) | human gut metagenome | biome: human gut; feature: human-associated habitat; material: faeces | place: United Kingdom | collected 2010/2012 ...
GCAATCAATATGCCGACCAAGTTGGATCTGCATTATGATGACAGTAAGATCTCAGATGTATCGGTTGATATACAGTGCGTGCATGAAAATGATCCATGGGATGAAGAACATATTCCGGATCAGCAGAGTGGGATGGTCAATAATTCCAAATCCATAGAACATTCGGATAGTGATTCAGCAAAACTGGTTAATACGAAGACGGTAGATGGGGAAAAACATCATATTTATGAATTGAATTTCGGATGTATCGGTAACAATAGTGTACGTGTAAATTACAAACTGAATGGTGAAGATAAATTTACACAGTATGAATTCAATGTTCTGGATAAACTTGACAGTACGATTGAGACGCATTCGGACTTCGTGGCAAATCAGACTCAGGACAATGATACATCAAGTCCGACTTATGGAATTTACAGTGACTGGTATTTTGCAAGTGGAAAAGATTCTACACAGCAGTCTCATTGGGGAGATGACTGGAGCCACGATAATATTAACTTCATGGCAATGAAGAACTATCTGGATCCAAATGCTTCCGAGGTAGAGTCCATCGAGAAGTATCTGATTGATTTTATGTGGAATAATTACATGAAGAATTCGCATGAAACATATGCAGTAGCGAATTATCTGAGTGGATCGGGAATTTATGGTGGAAGTGCCAATCCGTATTCCAGAACTTATTCGGAAGTTATGGAAGCAACCGGATTCTTTAATATGTACCGCATAGAAAAAGCATATCCTGATCTGATTGATTACAGAGAAAGTGCAGAATGGTATCTGGAAAAAGCATATGGAATATACAGTAACCGCGTAAGTGCATATCCAATCGGATTTTACGGGGAACAGCAGATTCCGGATATGATCGAAGCACTTTATGCAGAAGGCATGACAGAAGAAGGAGACAATCTGAAACAGCTGTTTGCAAAATCTAAAGGAACAAGTATGGCAACGGCCGCTTATCCATACGGATCAGAATTCGAGTATGATAATACCGGTGAAGAGGGTGCTTATTCTGCTGCAAAAGCATTGAGAACCTATTATCCGGATAATAGTAACACAAAGGCCGCGCTTAAAAATATGCAGTCCGCAGAGTGGAAAACACGTGCGATGAGAGGACTTCAGCCAACCTGGTATCAGTATGCCGATCCTGTCTTCCGTGGAGGAGAGACCTGGTGGAATTTCCAGTATACAGCATCTCTTGCCGGATATATCATGGACGACTGGTTGAGATATGAAGATACAGATGCAGACACAGATTCCAGCGCATGGGCAGAGAGAATGAACTATGCAGCGAAGTTATCTAACTTTAATGCTGTAAACATGGGACAGATTTCTTCTAATTATATTGGAAATACAAGCTGGAGATATACCATGTCAAAAGGTGGATATGGTGCACAGAATGTAAATGACGGAGGAACACGTGTCCAGAATAATGGATGGAACGATTTCTCGGGAGAAAGTGATGAGGGACTTTATGGATCGCTTCTTAGCATCAGTGCAGATGTTGCAACAGATCCTGTATTCGGACTGACCGGTTATGGAAGTACAGTATCAAAATCCGGTGGAAAATATACGATTACCCCGCTGGATGGTGTTGGAAAACGTATCAATGTGATCGATGATAAGCTGTATGTGGAACTGGAACAGGATTCTTGCACGAAAGCAGTCATTGATAAAGATGGAACATATTTTGACCTTGCAGTAAAGAATCTGACAGGGGACGAACATCTTTCGAAGATCAGTCTGAGTGGCGCAGGTCTTAAAAATGGCTATTACAGTATAAAAGTAAATGGTGAAGAAAAAGAGCAGTGCTATGTATCAGACAACCAGGGCGATGCATACGCAGTAATTCCGGCAGGTGAATCTGCCAAGATTACGATCGAGGCAATGAAAGGTGGAGAAAATCAGGCACCAAAGATCTATAAGATCAAAACGTCAGAAAATCCACAGGCACTGGTATCTTCCCGTATAGAAGCTCAGGCTTATGATGACGGCGCACCGGATGGCAAATTGACTTATAAATGGGAAACAGTAAAAGAGCCGGAAGACGGAGAACTTACATTTGATGCCAAGAATAAGCCATATGCCAATATCACAGCAAGCAAAGACGGAATTTACAAAGTAAAACTGACCGTAAGTGACGGAGAACTGAGTACTGAAAAAGAAGTAGAGATTGAAATCGGACGTGCACCGGAAAAAACTGCACCGGTTATTGAAAGTGCAACAGCAACACAGCATCCGACAAATACAACTACGGCAGAACTGAGTGGAAAGGCTTCTACAGATAAGACCTATGGAAATAAAGTAGAATACAAGTGGTCAGTGGTAGATCAGCCGGAAGGCGGCAATGCAATTATCGCAAATGCTGAAAAAGCAGATGCAAAATTAAAAGCATATGTGCCGGGAACTTACACATTACGTTTAACAGCAACGGATAAAAAATCCACAGAGTACGATGCAGATGTGGAATCAACAAAAGATATTGTTCTCGAGATGAAAGAACCGGTTGATGGAATTGAAAGAGCAGGTACGGTACTTACGAAAGTGAAGACAGAGCCGGAACTTCCGGAGAAAATGGAAGTCATCTATGAAGACGGAACAATAAAAGACAGTGAGATTGTGTGGGATCAGGTGGATGAGGAATCCTATGCACATGCCGGAAACTTTACTGTAAATGGAACGGTAAAAGATACAGATCTGAAGGTAGAAGTTACGGTTATGGTAGTATCCGGAGAAGCACAGAACGTGGCATTGATCGCAACACCATCAGCAATTATCGATACACCGGAGGATCTGGGAGGAGTGGCAGGACTGAATGACGGATATGATCCGGCAAGTTCAAACGACAAATCACATGGTGTATGGCATAACTGGCTGGGAGATAATGGCGCCGATGCATGGGTGCAGTATGACTGGGAGTCAGAAGTGACGATATATCAGTCAGACGCATACTATTTTACAGATGGTAACTTTGTACCAAAATCAGTAAGTTATCAGTATAAAGATGCAAATGGCAACTGGCGTGATCTTCCAAACGTGTCAGGCTGTGGTACAGAACTGAACAAATATAATACAACAACATTTGCGCCGGTAACGACAACAGCTATCCGTATGAATATGAGTCCAAAGACACAAGGTTGTGGTGTGATTGAATGGAAAGTATATGGATATGCAGAGAATGTCATTGACAAAACACTTCTGAAAAAGACAATTGACAGTGCAAATGCGCTGGATCTTACAAAATATGAACTGACAGAAGAAGACAAGGCTGCATTAACGGAAGCAATCCAGGAAGCAGTTACAGTGAATGACAATAAAGAAGCAACACAGGAAGAGGTTGATTTTGCGGCAGCAAAACTTGCAAGAATCATGTCATCACTTCCAACAGCAGACGGTAACCTGGCATATGGTGCAGCTGTATCAACAAGTTATGTATCCAGCTGGGAAAAAGTAAGTGCTGTCAATGATGGCAAGATACCGGAAAGCTCATATAATCCAAGTGGTATGGCAAGATATGGAACATGGGGTAATGCAAGTTCGAAAGAAACAGTTACCTATACATGGAACCAGGAGATGAAGCTGACAGGAGCAGATATCTATCTCTGGTATGACGGCGATACAGAAGGAGATTATACAAAGGGTGGAATTAAGATCCCTAAGAGCTATACTTATGAATATCTTGATTCCGAAGGAAACTGGAAAGAAGTTCCGAATCCATCTTCTTATGGAATGGAAATGGACAAATTCAACAATACGACCTTTGATGAAATAACAACGAAATCTATCCGTGTGACGTTAAACAAGCAGGCAAATGATACGAACGGTGTAGGCGTTATGGAGTGGAAGGTATACGGAACTGCAAAATATGCGGATGAAAACGATAAGGCAGATCTGGAAAAGGCAGTGAAGGATGCAGAGACAGAAGAGGCAAACCTTTATACAGAAGACAGCTACAAAGCATTCGAAGCAGCTTTAAAAACAGCAAAATCTGTTCTTGAATCAGAAAAGGTAAGTTCCGGAGAAGTCAAAGCAGCACTTGCAGCACTGGTAAAGGCACAGAATAATCTGGTGAAGAAAGCAGAAGACAAGAATATTGCTCCGAAGGCAGCAGTAGACGGAATCTGTAATTATACAACAGATCTTGGAGGTCTTGCACAGCTTAATAACAACATTGACCCGTCTTCATCAAGAGATTGGGATGGAAGTCAGGTAGACGCAGGCAAAGGAATGTGGCACAACTGGAATAACCGTTATGATGCAGATGGCAATGTAGTGAATGCATGGGTAAGTTATACATGGGATTCAGAAATGGTACTGGAAAGTACAGATGTATATTACGGTACAGACGGTGGCGGAATCCAGCCTCCGAAATCTGTGAAATTCGAATATCTGAACGAAGCAGGTGAATGGAAAGAAGTTCCGAATGCAGAAGGACTTGGTTGTGAAAAAGACAAATACAATACAACCAAACTGGGTAACATCAAGACAAAAGCAATCCGTATGGTAATGGAACCTGAATTCTTAAGTGATGCGGACCCTGCACATGGAATCGGAGTTCTTGAGTGGAAAGTAAACGGAACGAAAGCGGCAGATCTTACGGCCTTAAAAGCAGCTATCCAGGAAGCAGAAGGAAAGAACGAAAGTGATTACACCGCATCTTCATGGAAGACATTTGCAAAAGCACTTGAAGAAGCAAAGGCAGCAGCTGCTGATAATACTGTTACGCAGGAGGCAGCAGATCTTGCAAGAACAAATCTTCTGAAAGCAGCAAATGCGTTAGTGAAAAAAGGTGAAAAACCGGAATATGATAATATCGCACCGGAAGCGAAAGCAGATGGAATCTGCGATTACACCAACGATCTTGGCGGACTTGCAACATTAAATGATGGTTATGAACCAACAGAATCCCATGATACATCACATGGTGCATGGCATAACTGGAATAACAGATATGAAAATGGTGTTGCGAAGAATGCATGGGTAAGCTATACCTGGGATAAACCTGTTGAAATTAATAGTATGGATATCTATTATTTCTCAGATCACGGTGGAATCGTGGCACCAAAGAGTGCAAGCTTTGAGTATCTGAATGATGCAGGTGAATGGGTTGTGGCAGATGAAGCACAGGGACTTGCATGTGTGGAAGATGAATACAATACTGTAAAACTTGCAAACATTAAGACAAAAGCAATCCGTATGACTATGGAACCGGAGTTTATGAACGACGGAGATCCTGCACACGGTGTCGGAGTGATTGAATGGAAGGTCTATGGCAAATATGCAGAGGACAAGCCGGAAACAGTAGATAAGACAGCATTAGATGCAGTGATCAGGGAAGCCGAGTCACGAGCAGAAAAAGATTATACAAGTGACAGTTGGGAGACATTTGCAAGAGTACTCGAATCTGCGAAGGCAGTTCAGAAAAATGAGTCTGCAACACAGGAAGAAGTAGATAATGCAACAGCACTTCTGACAGAGGCAATGGATAATCTGGAGCCGGTAAAAGAAGAACCGGTAAAAGAAGCTGACAAAAAAGAACTGAAGAAAGCAATAGCCAATGCAGAGAAATATACGCGTGTAGACTATACAGAAGAGTCATGGAATGATTTCCAGACAGCACTTCAGGCAGCATATCTTGTAGATAATAATACGGCAGCAACACAGAAAGAAGTTGATGATGCACTTCAGGCACTTCAGACAGCAATAAAGAATCTTAAGAAAGTTCAGGAAGAAGTGAAGAAAGATGATATCAGAAAATACATTGAAAAAGCACAGAAACTGAACAAAGAAGATTATACAAAAGAAAGCTGGGATGCACTTCAGGAAGCGCTGAAAGAAGCAGTAGAAGCTGCAAATAAAGACGATGTAACACAGGCAGAGATTGATCAGAAGACAGAAGCTCTGAAACAGGCAATAGGTAATCTTAAAAAAGCAGACGGAAAAGATACAGGAAAAGATAATAATAAGAATAACGATAATAAGGGTAATGGACAGAATGTCAGCAATAATAATGCAAACGGAAAGAATCCGAAAGGCGGCAATCATAAGAATGTTGGAAAGAACAACAAGAATAATAATGGAAATGCAGCCAAAACCGGAGACACCATGCCAGTAATCCCAATCGCATCTGCTGTAGCAGCATTTGCAGTGATCGCTGAGATTATCAGAAGACGTATCAAGAATCGTTAGTACAAAAAGCGGGAAGCATTTGTTTCCCGCTTTTTTTGTTGCCATGCATTCGTAAGGAGCTGCCGGTGGCAGGTCCTGTAGATAACATCTATTAATCTTCTGACTTTTTAAAAAAAAGAAGTTTATGGATATTTATCAAAGAACAATAGAATAAATTGACTTTTATATTCAGAAAGTCTATAATAATTGTCAGTGAGAATCGGCGAAAAAAAGCAACAGATTCTGTCAACATTTAAGAAAGGTTGGGTTTCTATTATGGATCAAGGTAAACTTACAAGAGTATTAAAATCAATGGAGGAGCATGAGATTCCACAGATGATCATTTCTGATCCTGTTGCGATTTTCTATCTGACAGGAAAATGGATCTTTCCAGGAGAAAGACTTCTGGCATTGTATCTGAATGTGAACGGAAATCATAAGATGATGATCAACAAATTATTCCCACAGGAGTCAGATCTCGGAGTAGATATTATTTACTATGATGATATCGAAGACGGAGTAGAGATCTTAAGCAAATATGTGGAAAAAGATAAGACTATGGGAATCGACAAGACATGGCCTTCTAAATTCCTTATTCGTCTGCAGGAACTGGGCGGAGGAAGCAAATTCGTGAACGGATCTCCGATCATCGATTACATCCGTATGGTAAAAGATGAGAAAGAACAGGATCTCATGAGAAAGTCTTCTAAGATAAATGATATTGCTATGGACAAGATCATTCCATGGGTAGCAAAAGGATTAACAGAGAAAGAATTAAATGCAAAGATGCGTGAGATCTACAAAGAACTCGGATGCGAAGACGTATCATTCGATCCAATTACAGCATATGGACACGGTGCTGCAGATCCACATCATGTAACAGATGATTCAAAAGGAAAACGCGGAGACTGTGTAATCCTTGACATCGGTGGATTCAAAGACAATTATGCATCAGATATGACAAGAACTGTATTCATTGGGGAAGTATCTGACCGTGCAAGAGAAGTATACAATGTAGTATTAGAGGCTAACTTACGTGGTATTGCAGCTGCAAAACCAGGTAACAGAATGTGCGATGTTGACCTTGCAGCAAGAAACTACATCGAAGAAAAAGGATTCGGAGAATACTTCACACACAGAACAGGACATTCTATCGGACTGGAAGATCACGAGTTCGGTGATGTATCATCTGTTAACACAGATATCATCAAAGTTGGACAGTGCTTCTCAGTAGAGCCGGGAATCTACCTTCCAGATGAGAACATCGGTGTTCGTATCGAAGACCTTGTACTTATTACAGAAGATGGATGCGAAGTCCTGAATGACTATACAAAAGAACTGATTGTTGTACCAGAAGAGTAGAAGAACAGTATTGTATGCCTTCGGGGACAATCGCAGATAAGTCAGTAACAGCGTAATGCAAGAGCAGTGGAACAAAAAATATTTCACTGCTCTTTTTCTCTGTATGTATTATCGGCAGATTTTACACTTGTTTACATTACTCTGTTAGTGTGTTAAAATGGCGGTAAACGATATTATCGAGAAAATATTACAGGAGGGAACAAAGATGACAAGAGATCAGGCGTATGAAATCTTAAGCAAATATATGAAAGGAGAACATTATATCACACATTCTCTGGCTGTGGAGGCAATTATGAGGGGACTTGCCAAACGTCTTGCACCGGATGATGTAGAATATTGGGGAATTGCAGGACTTTTGCATGATCTTGATGAGGAGCAGTGTGACTGGCAGCATGATCTTAGCGTACATGGACCGACATCTGTAGAAATCCTAAAGAAAGAAGGAATTGATGATCCGATCCTTTTCGGAGCCATTTGTGCACACAATCCAAAAAGCGGTGTAAAAGCTAAAACTAAGATTCAGTATGCACTTCTTGCAGCAGATCCGATGAGTGGATTTTTAAAAGCGGTTGCACAGATTTATCCGGATAAAAAGATCGCAAGTGTAAAAAGAAAATCCGTATTAAAGCGTTTTAACGAAGCAAGATTCGCAAAAGGAGCCAACAGAGATTACATGGAAAGTATTGAGTTTACAGGTTTGATGCTGGAAGATCTGATTGATATAGGTCTGGAAGAAATGTGCGCTATATCCGATGAACTTGGTTTATAAACGAAAACAATATAATATAAAAAGAAATACATCATTTCGCAGGGTACTTCAAAAAACGAAGAATCAGCTTCAATGATGTATTTCTTTTTATATTATTATTCGTAACGTTCGTCGATGACACGTTTGGTCTTTTTCTCACTTCGAGGCAACAAGCCGATCTCTACTACTTTTACAAGCGGTGTAAATCCAATACGGCTTTTAACTTTAGAAGCAATACGTTTTGCGAGATCCAGGAAGTCTACGGTTCCGTTTGTCTCAACATAGATACGCATGGTATCTTTTCCTTCCAGATGAGAGATACGGATTTGGTATTCACTGGATACCTCAGGAAATTCTTTCAGGATTTCCTCAATCTGTGCAGGGAATACGTTGACACCTTTAATCTTCATCATATCGTCTGTACGTCCCATGATGGTATCAAGACGAGGGAATTTGCTTCCACAAGGGCAGTCTCCAGGAATAATACGGGAAAGGTCGTGGGTACGGTAACGGATAAGAGGAGCCCCCTCTTTTACTAATGTAGTAATGACAATCTCTCCAAGTTCACCGTCAGGTAATACTTCGCCTGTAACAGGATCAATAATTTCGATGTAAATATAATCATCCCAGTAGTGCATACCACAGTCATGGGAACAACTGATTCCAATTCCTGGTCCGTAGATCTCGGTCAGGCCATAGATATCATAGATTTCTATACCAAGTTCCTCTGTAATACGTTTCCGCATCTTTTCACCCCAGCGTTCGGAACCAATGATACCTTTTTTTAGATGAATCTTGTCTTTAATCCCTCGTTTTTGGATTTCTTCTGCAAGAAGAAGAGCATAAGATGAGGTAGAACCAAGAACGGTTGTTTTCATATCCATCATCATCTGTAACTGTTTATCCGTGTTACCAGGTCCCATTGGAATAACCATGCTGCCTAATCTTTCTGCTCCTGCCTGGAAACCGATTCCGGCGGTCCAGAGACCATATCCCGGTGTAATCTGGATGCGGTCCATATTTGTCATACCGGCCATTTCATAACAACGTTTGAACATGACAGCCCAGTCATCAACATCTTTCTGGGTATATGGGATGATGACAGGCAGTCCTGTTGTACCGGAAGATGAATGAATGCGGACAATTTTTTCTTCCGGGGCAGTCATAAGTCCAAGAGGATAAGCATTTCTCAGATCATTTTTTTCGGAAAACGGAAGCTTCTGAAAATCTTCAGCAGACTGGATGCTGGTAACGCCGGCTTCTTCTAATTTCTTTCCATAGAAACTTTCTGCGGAAAGAAGTGCCTTGATCTGTTTGTTGACTTGTGCGATTTGTGTTTCAGTAATTTGCATATGTATGCCCTCGCCTTTCTTTTGGTGTGCTCCTATATATCGATAATGCAGGAGCGGTTGGTTAATGATAGATCTGATTGTTATATATTGTAATTCAGTGCCCGGAGATTCATCTCGTGGAACTTCTCCGGAAGTGTCTGCTTCATAATGCTTTCGATTTCAGAGATGGTAAAATCCAATACTCCGGTACGGATGGCGGCTCCTAAAAGTACCATATTCAGTACCTTGGAGGAACCAATATCGCTGCATGCCTGATCAGCATTTACAAAGGTGAGATTCGGAACATTTGCTTTCAGGTAATCGAGCATCTGGGGGGCATCGTAGTCAAAACCACTTAGAGTAGCAGTAACAGGTTTAACTGCACGGGTGCTTACAACAACGTGTCCACCGGTTTTCAGGTAAGGAAGCATCCGGACCGTTTCACCAGGTTCAAATCCTATAATAAGATCAGCAGTTCCTGTTTCAATCATAGGAGAATACAGATTATTTCCCATACGAAGATGACTGAATACACTTCCGCCTCGTTGTGCCATACCGATCGTTTCGGCACTCATGACCGGAATATCTTTACTCATGGCTGCTGCTGCGAGCAGCTTGGAAGCGAGGACAGTTCCCTGACCACCAACTCCACAGAGGACAATATTTTTCTGATTATTCATGATCTTCACCTCCTGTAATAGCAGTTACCGGGCAGACCTGACTGCAAAGGCCGCATCCTGTACACATTGAACTGTCAATACAGACATTGCCGTTATTAAGAACGATAGCCGGGCATCCCAGTTCTTTTATACATTTTTTACAGCCGATACATTTGTCAGAGGAAACATGAAGAGGTGCGGCCGGTTTTGTGACTGCAATGCAAGGTGATTTGAAAATGATTGCCTTCACACCGGAACGCTCTGCCATCTTCTGTACGCATTCTACAGATGTATGCAGGTCTAATGGATTAACAGTTTCAACGTCTGTTACACCGATTCCGTGAAGTACCTGTTCGATATTGATTTTTTGGACAATCTCTCCCATAACAGTGTGTCCGGTTCCGGGATGAGGCTGATGACCGGTCATGGCAGTTGTGGAGTTATCCAGTACAATGAGTACCATATTGGCCTGATTATAAACGGCATTAACAACACCTGTGATTGCAGATGCAAAAAAGGTAGAGTCGCCGACGAATGCGAAACAAGTTGTATCGGGTTCAACTTTTTCTACCCCTTGTGCAATATTCAGTCCGGCACCCATACACAGACAGGTATCAACCATGTCGAGCGGCATGGCATTTCCAAGTGTGTAACAGCCAATATCCCCACAGAAAATAGTTTTCTTTCCCTTCATAGCTTTTTTGACCGCGTAGAAAGAAGCACGGTGCGGACATCCGGCACAGAGTACCGGCGGACGGACCGGAAGTTCCGGCGCTACAGGAAGTCCGGCGTCTTTCCGGTCGGAAAGGCCGAGAAAAGTATTAATATAGGAAGTTATGCTGTCTCTGGTATTTTCTCCGGCACAGGCAGTGTCTCCGCTTAGTTTTCCACGTATTTTTACCGGAAGGTGGTATTTCCCACAGATGTAGGTAAGTTCCCGCTCGATGACCGGATCTAATTCCTCCAGACAAAGAACTTCATCCAGACCAGTCAGAAATTCAACGGCCAGTTTTTCCGGAAATGGATGAGGAGTTGCAACTTTTAAGTTTTTTACCATACCAGTGTTCTTTAATGTTTCCATTGCATAGGTATAACTGATTCCTCCGGTTGCAATCCCTTTCTTTGAATCTTTAAATGCTTCGCAGGACGGATGAATCTTATTCTTGTCATAAGAAGAAAAGACATCTGATAATTCTCTGTTTCGCGCTTCGATCTTCTGGTGATTCATGAAAGATAATCTTGGGAAGATGACCCAGCGTTTGGAATCTTTGATGAATCCTTCGGGTTTATGCTGCGTAAATTCTTTCTCGTCCTTTACTGTGACGGAGGCATAGCCATGACAGACTCTTGTGGTTGGTCGTAAGAACACAGGAGTACCATATTCTTCAGAATACTCGAAAGCTTCCTGGATCATCTCATAAGCCTCCTGCGCAGAAGATGGGTCGAAACAAGGCAGCTTGGAAAATCTGGAAAAATGTCTGGTATCCTGCTCTGTCTGAGAAGAGATCGGGCCAGGATCATCTGCGACAAGAATGACCATTCCTCCTTTGATTCCAACATATTCCAGGCTCATCAAAGGATCAGATGCCACATTTAGTCCGACCTGTTTCATAGTTACCATTGACCGGGCTCCGGCATAAGCTGCTCCGGCAGCCAGTTCCATTGCGGCTTTTTCATTCACGGACCATTCTACGTAGACATCGTCAGGTCGGTTTTTGGCAACTGTTTCGAGCACTTCGGTAGATGGTGTTCCGGGATAGCCTGCCACAACATTGACGCCGGCGGCAACAGCACCGAGGGCAATGGCAGCATTTCCCATTAAAAATTCTTTATGCATAATTTCACCTCAAATTGAACTATTTCATTTTTAAATAGTATAATATGTTCGGTAAAGAAATGCAATCGTTTGGTAACGTGATAAAGTGAAAGAGCGAAATGATACAAAAAATAAGACAGCATCTTTCAATTAACCAAGATATATGATAGAATAATCCTATTACCTGAAAGAATATAAATAAAGAAGAGGAAGAACTGAACATGAAAAAATATGACTATTTGGTAGTTGGTTCCGGATTATACGGAGCAGTGTTTGCACATGAGGCCAGGAAAGCGGGAAAATCCGTTCTGGTGATCGATAAACGCCCGAATATTGCCGGAAATGTATATACGGAAGAGATAGAAAAAATCCATGTACATAAATATGGTGCACATATATTCCATACAAATAACAAAAAAGTATGGAATTATATTACACAGTTCGCAGAGTTTAACCGTTTTACGAATTCACCGGTGGCTAATTATAAGGGTGAATTGTATTCACTTCCTTTTAATATGTATACATTTAATAAGATGTGGGGAGTAGTTACTCCGGAGGAAGCAAAAGCGAAGATTGAAGAGCAGAGAAAAGAGATAACAAAAGAGCCGGAGAATCTGGAAGAACAGGCAATTTCCCTGGTTGGAAGAGACATTTACGAAAAGCTGATCAAGGGATATACGGAGAAGCAGTGGGGACGTGACTGCAGGGAACTTCCGGCGTTTATTATCAAAAGACTTCCTGTGCGTCTGACATTTGATAATAATTATTTTAATGCGTTATATCAGGGAATTCCTGTCGGAGGATATACAAAGATGGTTGAAAATCTTCTGGATGGAATCGAAGTCCGCCTGAATACGGAGTATCTGGAGAATAAAGAGGCGTTAGATGCGCTGGCCGAGAAAGTTATTTATACCGGACCGATCGATGCATATTTCGGATATGAACTTGGAACACTGGAATACAGATCAGTAAGATTTGAGACAGAACTTCTGGATCAGGAAAATTATCAGGGGAATGCCGCAGTCAATTATACAGACCGTCAGACACCATGGACTCGTATTATTGAGCATAAATGGTTTGAGTTTGGAAAAGATTCAGAAGGAAATGACATTCCAAAGACTGTAATCAGCCGGGAATACAGTTCGGAGTGGAAACTGGGGGATGAACCATATTATCCGGTTAATGATGAAAAGAATGGTGCCCTTTATGCCAGATATAAAAAAATGGCAGAAAAAGAAGAAAAGGTGATCTTTGGAGGACGCCTTGGAGAATACAAATATTATGACATGGATGCAGTGATTGCATCATCACTGGAACTGTGTGAAAAAGAACTTGGAATGAAAGCAGAATAGTGATTGTTGAGTAAAAAGTATGCATATGTACGAAAGATGTCTTTGCACATATGCGTACTTTTTTGCCACTTTTGCTTGAACTTAATCCTGATACCAACTATAATGGTGGCAGTTACTTGATAACGGAATGACTAAAAATTTTTATTTTAGGAGAATACATATGGGAAGATATTTCGGAACAGATGGCTTCCGTGGAGAAGCCAATAATAATTTAACAGCAGATCATGCATATAAGATCGGAAGATTTCTTGGATGGTATTACGGAGAAGTAAAGCGTCGTAACGGTGATGATACACCAGCTCGTATTGTGATCGGAAAAGATACAAGACGTTCAAGCTATATGTTTGAATATACACTGGTTGGCGGTCTGGTAGCTTCGGGAGCGGATGCTTACCTGCTTCATGTTACGACGACACCGTCTGTAGCTTATGTGGCAAGAACCGATGGGTTTGATTGTGGTATTATGATCTCGGCAAGCCATAATCCGTATTATGATAACGGAATCAAGCTGATCAACGGTAATGGAGAGAAGATGGATGAAGGAACGATTGCACTGGTAGAAGACTATCTGGATGGCAAGCTGGAAGTATTTGGGGAAAATTATGAAGAGATTCCGTTTGCACATACATCTAAGATCGGACGTACGGTAGACTATGTATCAGGAAGAAATCGTTATATCGGTTATCTGATCTCACTGGGACTTTATTCTTTCAAGGGAGTGAAAGTCGGACTTGACTGTGCGAACGGAAGTTCATGGAACCTCGCAAAATCCGTATTTGATGCTCTGGGAGCAAAGACTTATGTTATCAATGCAGAACCTGATGGAACCAATATTAATAATAATGCAGGATCTACACATATTGGCGGCCTGCAGAAATTCGTGGTTGAGAATGGCCTGGATGTCGGATTCGCTTATGACGGAGATGCAGACAGATGTCTTTGCGTTGATGAAAAAGGAAATCTGGTAGATGGAGATGCGATCCTTTACATTTATGGAAAATATATGAAAGAGCGAGGCAAACTGGAGAATAATACAGTTGTTACAACGGTTATGTCTAATTTTGGATTATACAAAGCATTTGATGAGGCTGGAATCGGTTATGCGAAGACTGCAGTCGGAGACAAATATGTATACGAATATATGACAAAGAATGGCTGTATACTTGGTGGAGAACAGTCAGGTCATATTATTTTCTCAAAATACGCTTCTACAGGAGATGGTATCCTTACAAGTCTTAAGATGATGGAAGTTATGATGGCAAGAAAGAAGAAGATGAGCGAACTGCTGGATGGACTTACCATTTATCCACAGGTTCTTGAAAATGTACGTGTGACAGATAAAAAGGCTGCTCAGGATGACGCAGATGTGCAGGCAGCAGTAAAAGCTGTTACAGAAGCACTTGGAGATACCGGTCGTATTCTTGTGCGTGAATCAGGAACAGAGCCGCTTCTTCGTGTAATGGTTGAAGCCGAGACAGAGGAAGTCTGTAGAAAATATGTAGACCAGGTTGTGGATGTTGTAAAGGCTAAAGGACATATTGCAAGTTAGAAAGATACATGAATGACACTGGAAGAATAGACTATATTAAGAATTTTTACAGGGAGAAAAGATAATATGTGTGGAATTGTAGGATTTACAGGTGAACATCAGGCAGCACCCATCTTGTTAGATGGCCTGGCAAAACTGGAATATCGTGGATATGACTCTGCAGGAATCGCTGTACGTGACGGTGATGCAGATGTAGAAGTTATTAAGGCAAAAGGAAGACTGAAAGTTTTAGCAGAGAAGACCAATGATGGAGAAACTGTAAAAGGAACTTGTGGTATCGGACATACCAGATGGGCAACTCATGGAGAACCGTCTGAGAACAATGCACATCCGCATAAAAGTGATGACGGAAATGTAGTAGCTGTTCATAATGGTATCATCGAAAATTATCAGGAATTAAAAGATAAACTTGTACGAAAAGGATATACATTTTACTCAGAGACAGATACAGAAGTAGCAGTAAAACTGGTAGATTACTATTATAAAAAATATGAAGGAACACCGGTAGATGCAATTAATCATGCACTTGTGCGTATCCGTGGATCATATGCACTTGCAATGATGTTCAAAGATTATCCGGAAGAAATCTATGTAGCAAGAAAAGACAGCCCGATGATCTTAGGAGTTGCAAACGGAGAATCTTATATCGGTTCAGATGTTCCTGCGATCCTGAAATATACAAGAGATGTATATTATATTGGAAACCAGGAGATGGCACGTGTCCGCAAAGGAGAGATTACATTCTATAATCTGGATGGCGATGAGATCGAAAAAGAATTAAAAACAGTTGAATGGGATGCAGAGGCAGCAGAAAAAGCTGGATATGAGCATTTTATGATGAAAGAGATCCATGAACAGCCGAAGGCTGTTTCAGATACTCTGAATTCTGTTGTAAAAGACGGTGCGATCGATCTTTCAGAAGTCGGACTTTCAGAAGAAGAGATTAAAGAGATCAGCCAGATCTATATTGTAGCGTGTGGATCTGCATATCATGTCGGAGTGGCAGCACAGTATGTTATGGAAGACCTGGCAAGAATCCCGGTACGTGTAGAACTTGCATCAGAGTTCAGATATCGTAATCCGATCCTCGATCCTAAGGGACTGGTTATTATCATCAGTCAGTCAGGAGAGACTGCCGACAGTCTTGCAGCCCTCAGAGAATCTAAGAAACAGGGTGTAAAGACACTTGGAATTGTGAACGTGATCGGCTCATCTATTGCGAGAGAAGCAGATAATGTATTCTATACACTTGCAGGACCGGAGATTGCGGTTGCAACAACAAAAGCGTACAGTACACAGCTGATCGCAACTTACACACTGGCAATTCAGTTTGCTAAGATCAGAGGTCAGATTACAGAGGAACAGTATACTGGATATATCGAAGAACTGAAGACGATTCCGGATAAGATCAGCAGAATCATTGAAGACAAAGAAAGACTTCAGTGGTTTGCATCCAAACAGGTGAATGCAAAAGACATTTTCTTTATCGGACGTGGAATTGATTATGCAATTTCATTAGAGGGAAGTCTTAAGATGAAAGAAATCAGTTATATTCATTCTGAAGCATATGCAGCAGGAGAATTAAAACATGGAACGATTTCTCTGATTGAAGACGGTACACTCGTTATCGGAGTACTGACTCAGCCGGCATTATATGAAAAGACACTGAGTAACATGGTAGAGTGTAAGAGCCGTGGCGCATATCTGATGGGTCTTACGACATTTGGACACTATAATATTGAAGAAAATGCAGATTTCTCTGTATATATTCCAAAGACAGATCCACACTTTGCAACATCACTTGCAGTGATTCCGCTCCAGTTACTTGGATATTATGTATCTGTGGCAAAAGGGCTTGATGTAGATAAGCCGAGAAACCTTGCGAAGAGTGTAACAGTAGAATAGGTCCCGAAATTGTGCTATACTAATCCTAACCGTGAAAAAGACAAATGAATAAAGGAGAAAGAAGATTATGAAAACAGCATTAGTCATCATGGCTGCGGGAATGGGGTCTCGTTTCGGTGGTGGAATCAAGCAGTTAGAACCGGTTGGCCCGAATGGAGAGATTATTATGGATTATTCTATCCATGATGCAATTGAAGCCGGATTTAATAAAGTTGTATTTATCATCCGTAAGGATATTAAGGAAGCATTTCATGACGCGATCGGAAAGCGTATCGAAGGGATCTGTAATAGGTTGAACGTAGAATTCGCTTACGCTTATCAGGAATTAGATGATCTTCCGGAAGAAATCAAAAAACCTGTGGATAGAAGTAAACCATGGGGAACGGGACAGGCAGTTCTGGTGTGTAAAGACATCATCAAAGAACCGTTTGTTGTTATTAATGCAGATGATTATTATGGAAAAGAAGCATTTGTAAAGATCCATGAATTTCTGATTAATAATTATACTCCGGAAAGATCGAAAGAACTCTGCATGGCAGGTTTTATTCTTGGTAATACTTTAAGTGATAATGGAACTGTTACAAGAGGAATCTGTGCAGTGGATGAGAATGATTATCTGACGGATGTTATGGAAACCTATGAAATCAAAAAAACAGAGGACGGAGCAGAATCACAGGGAAATAAAATAAATGTGAATTCGCATGTATCTATGAATATGTGGGGATTGACACCGGAATTTGTGGGACTTTTGGAAGAAGGCTTTGTAGAATTCTTTGAAAATATCAAGGGAGACGAAGCAAAAGAACTGAAAGGAGAATACCTGCTTCCAATCTATATTGACGAGCTTTTGAAAAAAGGAAAAGTAAGTGTCAAACTTCTGGAGACACAGGATAAATGGTTTGGTGTTACTTATAAAGAAGATAAACCTGTTGTAGTAGAGTCATTTGCAAAATTGATCGCAGATGGTGTATATCGAAAAGATCTGTTCTCAGATCTGCAGGCATAAAATCCGGAGTCAGATATCCGAGACATAGTAAAGAATCAAAAAGACAGGAAAAAATATGACAGAAAACAGGATGAAGAGAAAAAAGACAGGAATGATTTGGCTGATCTTTACGATCATCTGGATGTCAGTGATTTTTTCTTTTTCGGCTAAAAAAGCGGTAGAATCGGAGGGAATGAGCCATTCGGTAGGAAAAGAGATCGGGAGGCTGATAGTCCCGCAATTTACATCCTGGTCAGAAGAACGGCAGGAGCAGTTTGCGAAAATGATTGATTTCCCGGTACGCAAATGTGCGCATGCAACAGAGTACGCGGTCCTTGGTGTGCTGATACTGAGGACGGCGTATTCTTTTTTGGAAGACAGCGGGAAACGGTCCATGCTGATCTGCTGGTGTGCAGGTACAGCATATGCGGCAAGTGACGAATTACATCAGTTGTTTGTGCCGGGCAGGAGCTGTCAGTTCAGAGATGTATGCATCGATAGTGCCGGTGTATTGGCGGGAGTATTAGTATTTAGCTTGATAAAGCATGAAATCGTAAAATATAAGGAAAAGAAAAAATCTTGTAAAAACTAAGAAAAAAGTGGCAGAAAACGTGAAAAAATCAAGGAAAATCCCTTGACAAGTATCATGATTCGTAATAAACTAAACAAGCGTGCATAGGAACGTTTTGTTTTGATGTACGACTATTCACAAGATGAATAAGCAACTTATTATAATCGTAGGAGGTGAAAGAAATGCCAACATTTAACCAGTTAGTAAAAAAAGGACGTCAGACATCTGTAAAGAAGTCTACAGCACCGGCACTTCAGAAAGGATACAACTCTTTAAAGAAGAGAAGCACTGATACTTCTGCTCCACAGAAGAGAGGTGTTTGTACAGCTGTTAAGACTGCTACACCTAAGAAACCTAACTCAGCTCTTAGAAAGATCGCCAGAGTACGTCTGTCTAACGGAATCGAAGTAACAAGCTACATCC
>ERZ825384.2434-NODE-2434-length-18795-cov-4.262540_pt1 | contig 18795 bp, 15 predicted proteins | sample MGYA00519931_ERZ825384 | MGnify/ENA primary metagenome ERZ825384 (study PRJEB31778, sample SAMEA3449200) | human gut metagenome | biome: human gut; feature: human-associated habitat; material: faeces | place: United Kingdom | collected 2010/2012 ...
GGATTTGGCGCGGCCCTCGATCTTCAGGCAGTCGATCCCGGCGTCGCAGAGCTCGTCCAGGTGATCGATCATGCACATATCGCGGGAATTCATGATGTACGTGCCCTTTTCGTCTTCGAAGACCGGGAAGTATTCGCCGGGGCGCTTTTCTTCCATCAGGGCGTACTGATACCGGCAGGGCTGGGCGCACTGGCCGCGGTTGGAGTCGCGGCCGGTCATATAGTTGCTGAGAAGGCAGCGCCCGGAATAGGAGACGCACATTGCGCCGTGGCAGAAGGTCTCGATCTCAAGCTCGGGCGAGACCCGCTCGCGGATCGTCAGGATCTCCTGCAGGCTCAGCTCCCGCGCAAGCACCACGCGGCGCGCGCCGAGGTCGAACCAGCTCTGCGCGCAGACGTAGTTGGCGATCGACTGCTGGGTGGAGATGTGCCGCTCGCAGCGCGGGGCGTACTTCCCTGCCAGCGTAAACGCGCCGAGATCCGCGAGGATGAGCGCGTCGACGCCCGCAGCATCCAGCTGCTCGAGATAGGCCGGGAGCGCGGCGGCCTCATCATTGCGGGGCATGATATTGACCGTGCAGTGGACCTTCACGCCCGCGGCGTGGGCCAGCTGCACCGCCTTCGGCAGCTCGTCCGGCGTAAAGGTGCCGGTGAACGAGCGCATGCCGAAGCTCGTGCCTGCCAGATACACGGCGTCCGCGCCGTAGGCGACGGCCATGCGCAGCTTTTCCATATCCCCTGCCGGGCTCAGAAGCTCCGGCTTACGTCTGTCCATCTGTCTGATTCTCCGTATCGGTGGTCTCTTCGCCGTCCGCGGGCGCGTCCGTCTGCTCCTCGTCCGGCTGGGTCTTGCCCGCGAGCTCCGCCAGGAAGTTCTGGTGCTCGTAATAGGTCTCGGAGAAGTGGTGGACGCCGTCGGCGTTCAGGGCGTAGAAGTAATAATTGGTCTCGGCCGGGTACAGCGCCGCACGGATGGAGTTCATACCGGGGTTGGCGATCGGGCCTGCGGGCAGACCGGCGTTCGTGTAGGTGTTATAGGGGCTGATGACGCCCTTGTCCGCGTTGGAGAGCACTTCCTTGCGCTCGGCGAGCGCGTACTGGATGGTCGCGTCGATCTCGAGGCAGGGATAGAGCTTGCTGCACAGGCGGTTGTAGATGACGGAGGCGATGGAGGCGCTCTCGGAGGTCTTCGCGGTCTCCTTCTCCACGAGGGAGGCGACGGTGATGAGGTCGTAGAGCGAGAGTCTGCCGTCCGTAATCTCGGTCTCGGTGAAGCCGTTCGTGCGCATGCGCTGGGCCAGACGGTCGTTGAGCGCGTCCAGCGCGTCGTAGAGATCGTCGGTGAATTTGTTATCGAAGTTGCGCAGGAATTTGTCGATGACGTTCGCCGGATCGTCGCTCATATAGAACTGGTACGTATCCGGGAAGAGATAGCCCTCCAGCCGGTTTTCGCTGCCGTAGGGGATCTCCTGCAGGAAGTCATAGGCAAATTCGTAGCTCGCCGCGGTATCGGCCAGATCCTGATAGGAGCAGACGCCGTCAGCTTCGAGCAGGCGGAAGATATCCTCGCACTCGTAGCCCTCGGGAATGGTGACCTCGACGACTGCACGGTCGGGGCTGGCCTCGATCATGTTGCTGACGAGGGCGTGATAGTCGTAGCGGCTGTTCAGCGTATAGGTGCCGGGCTCGATGGTCTTTTCCGCGTGGGAGGCCCAGCAGTAGAATTTGAACAGGGTCTCATAGCGCACGAGACCCTTACTTTTGAGCTCTCCGGCGATCTGCGAGATCGTCGCGCCGTCGGGGATGGAGACGGTGACCTCGGCGTCCTCTTTTGTCAGCGACAGCACGTCGTCGGCGCAGCGCCAGACCGCCACGGCCAGCAGCACAGCCACTGCCAGCACGCAGCACACGTACAGCAGCACCCGGATGCCGGACGGCAGCCGCGGGCGTTTCTTTTCGGGCTCCTGGCTCTCCGGCTGCGTCTCCTGGTCGACGGTCAGATCCGCGTATTCCTCCGGGATCTTCGGCTCAAAGAGCGGCTGCATGCCGGGCTTAGGCGCTTCTTCGGCGGCGTCCGGCGTGTCGGGCGCAGGCGCATCCGGCTGTTCGGGCTGCGCCGCATCGCCGGGCCCGTCCATCATCGCGTCGACGCGGGCCAGATCGTCCTTGACCGACGCCAGCAGCTCATCGAGCGAAAGCTCTTCCAGACTTTTTTCCAGCGCGTCCTGCTCGGGCGTCTGTTCGTCCGGGCGGGCGTTGGGGTTCTGTTCAGCCATGTGTTCCTCCCTTATGCGCGGTAGACGATGTCGGCCGCGACCTGATCCGCGGCGGCCTTCCCCTTCAGCGCCTGCAGGCACAGAAGGCCAAACTCGTCAGCCGAGCCCGCCGCGCGGCCGGTGATGACGCGGCCATCCTGCACAGCGCCGCAGGCCGTCATGACGGCGGCGCCCATCTTCTCCTCGAGGCCCGGATAGCAGGTGGCCTTGCGGCCGTCGGTGATGTGCAGCTGGGCAAGGATCGTGGGGGCGGCGCAGATGGCCGCGATATATTTTCCGTCCGCATAGGCAAGGCGGATAAAATTCATGGCGGTATCGCAGGCGAGGATCGAATGCACGCCGCCGAGGCCACCGGGCAGGATGACCATGTCGGTCGAAGCCAGCTTCAGATCCTCCACGCGGCAGTCGGCCTGCACGCGCACGCCGTGACCGGCCTTGATCAGCGTCCCGCCGATCCCTGCGAGCTGCACTTCCACGCCGCCGCGGCGCAGAATGTCGCACGGCGCAATGGCTTCCATCGGCTCAAAGCCGGTACCCAAGATCATATATACCATTGTATTATGCTTCCTCCAGACATTTTTTTACGTACGAATACAGTTCCTCATGGATATCCTCGATCGAGCGGAGCTTCCCGTCTTTCACGCAGGAGACGACCGTCCAGCCGAAGTAGGCTGCGGCCTGCCGCGCGACCTCGCGGCACTGGTGCAGATATTTGTCGTTGCGCTCGTGGATGTCGGCCTTCGTCCCGGTGTCGCTCTCGCGCTTGCGCATGAGCGTCTCGGCGATCTCCACCGGCATGTCTAGGCACAAAACCAGATCCGGCCTCGGCAGGCCCATGCGGCAAAATTCCAGGTCATAGAGCCAGGAGAAGAATTCCTCCCGCGCCGCTCCCTCGAGCTTTCCGCCCTGGTGGACGGCGTTGGACGTCGTATAGCGGTCCGACAGGATGAGGCCGCCCGCCGCATAATCGTCCTTCCAGACGCGCTGATAGGACGCGTAGCGGTCGACCGCGTAGAAGGTCGAGGCCGCGTAGGCGTTGACGCTGTTCGGGTCGTCGCCGAACTCGCCGTTGAGATACATCCGGATGAGCGCCGACGACGGCTCGAGATACTGCGGAAACTGCAGACGGCGGAACGGGATGTTCTCGCTCTGCAGCCGCTTGGTCAGAAGTGCGAACTGTGTGGATTTTCCGGTACCGTCGGTACCCTCAAACACGATCAGTTTTCCCATGTTGTTTACCCTCTTATCCGTTTGCCGAGCACGGCAAACAGGTATTTTGGCAGCCGGAGCATACGTCCGACCCGCTTCGGCTCCTTGATGAGCCGGTAGAGCCATTCCAGATTGCAGCGGATCATCCACTTCGGCGCGCGCTTCACGGTCCCCGCGAAGCTGTCAAGCGAGCCGCCGAGGCCGATCATGAGCTTGACGTGCAGCGCGTCCAGATGGTCCTTCATGAAAAGCTCCTGCTTCGGCGCGCCGAGGCAGACAAAGAGCACGTCGGGCCGGGCGGCGTTGATCTTCCCGATGATCGGGGCTTCGTCCTTGAAATAGCCGTCGTTCATGCCGCAGATATGCAGCTTCGGATGCTTTTCGAGCATTTTCTGCGCGGCAAGCTCTGCGATGCCGGGCTTGCTGCCGAGCAGAAACAGGCCGCCGCCGGTCTTCTCGAGGATGGAGAGCAGACGGTCGGCAAAGTCGACGCCCGCGACCTTCTGCTTGAGCGGCGTCTTTAAAAGCTTCGAGGCCAGGACGACGCCGGCGCCGTCCGGCAGGACGAGATCCGCGCCGTTGATGAGCGCGCGGAGCTTTTCGTCGTGCAGGGCTTCGTAGGCGATCTCGGCGTTGGGGGTCACGGCGTAGCAGGTCCTGTCTCCCGCGAGGATCTGTTCGGCGCGGGCGGCGGCCTCATCCATCGTGACGTTATCAAACTGCAGGCCCATGATATCCAGTTTCATGTGCAGGCATACCTCACCAATTTAGAATCATACGTATATCATCTTAGCACATATTTCCGCATTTGTCCACGCAATTTCGGGGCCAATTTCCTTCCGCGGAGTTTCACATGCGCCCGGCGCTGCATAAACTGTTATGAAAGCGAAGCGTGAACGACCCTGGTTTCGGCCACGCGAACCTTTACGATCATATAATAGGAGGTCATCCGAATGTCTGAACCTGCACAGGCTGGCAAGACCTGTGATCTGCGCGGCATCCGTGAGGCTGTTTGCGTGCATACGGGGAAAATCACGGACAGCTGCCTTGCCAAAGACTGCATTGAAGATCTGCGCGTGTACTTAACGGTGGACTCCCAGCACACGCTGGACTGCGCGGCGAGCGCGAAGGCGCGGTTCGTGGAGCTGCTGTTTGTCGATGTTCAGGTGGAGTGTGTCCCCTACTCCTCCGGCTACTTTACGGTCGACGTTACTTTCTACTACCGCGTCATCGCCGACGCGACGCTCTCGGCCGGGCGGACGAACACGGTCACGGGCCTGGCGGTCTTCTCGAAGCGGCTGGTGCTGTTCGGCGGCGAGACCTGCGCCCGGATCTTCTCGAGCAAGGACGATCTGACGTGCCTCTGCAAAAAGTCGCTGCAGTCGGTCTCGCTGCCGCGGGCCATTGCCGAGACGGTCGACCCGATCATCCTCGGCTCGCGCGTGATGGAGGCGTGCGGCTGCTGCTGCCAGAGCGAGACCGCTCCGTCCATCCCCGAGGCGCTGCTGGGCTGCTTCGACGAGCCGCTGGTGCTAACCGGCGAATGCAAGCGGCTGCTCGTGACCATCGGGCAGTTCTCCATCGTCCGGCTCGAGCGCGACACGCAGCTGCTCATCCCGACGTTCGACTACTGCGTCCCCTCGAAGACCTGCCCGCCGGTCGGCGGCGCGAGCACCGAGAGCCCCTGCGACGTTTTCAGCCAGATCGAGTTCCCGATGGACGCCTTCTTCCCCGGCAAGAACGAACCCTGCATCAAACCCGAAGACAGCTGCACCGGCTGCAGCCGGACGAAATAAGCAAACCCGGGCTTCCCCACCCAGAGGGAAGCCCGGCTTTCCTTTTTGGCGGCTGTTTTACACGGATTTTCGATGGATTTAACATCCGCGGAGAAATCTCACGAGGATTTAACACGGGCATGCACGCGCTTTTGACATTTTAAATTTATAGTAGGGTCAGAACACAAGAGAAATACGGAAAGGGATCTTTGTGAAATGACGATTTTTGACTTTTTGACCATGCTCGGCTCGCTGAGCCTGTTCCTGTTCGGCATGAGCGTGATGGGGACGGCGCTGGAAAAGCGGGCGGGCGGCTCGCTGAAGGCCATTCTGGCGAAGCTGACGAGCGGACGGTTTTCCGGCCTGCTGACGGGCCTCGCCGTGACAGCGGTGATCCAGTCGTCGTCGGCGACGACGGTCATGGTGGTCGGCTTTGTCAACTCCGGGCTTCTGAGCCTGCGGCAGTCGATCCCGGTGATCATGGGCGCGAACATCGGCACGACGGTCACGGCGTGGCTGCTGTCTCTGTCCGGCATCAGCGGCGACAGCCTGTTTCTGCAGCTGCTGAAGCCGTCGTCGTTCACGCCGGTGCTGGCCGTGATCGGCATCATTCTGTATCTGACCGGCAAGGGCAAGAAAAAGGACACGGGCCTCATCCTGCTCGGCTTTGCGACGCTGATGTTCGGCATGGAGTCGCTGTCCGGCTCGGTCTCGGGGCTGCGCAACGACCCGAACTTCACAAAGTTCTTCCTGATGTTCTCCAATCCCATTCTCGGCGTGCTGGCCGGTGCGATTCTGACCGGCATCGTGCAGTCCTCGTCCGCCTCGGTCGGTATCCTGCAGGCACTCTCGTCGACCGGCGCGGTCAGTTATGGCGCGGCGATCCCCATCATCATGGGCCAGAATATCGGCACCTGCGTGACGGCGATGCTCTCGTCCGTCGGCACGAATAAAAATGCCCACCGGGCCGCCGTCGTGCATCTGAGCTTCAATATCATCGGCACGATCGTCTGGCTGACGGTATTTGAGACGGCAAATCTGCTGCTGCACTTCTCCTTCGTCGACCAGCCGATCGACACGTTCCAGATCGCGGTCATCCACTCGATCTTCAATGTGCTGTGCACGCTGATGCTGCTGCCTTGCTGCGGGCTGCTGGAAAAGCTGTCGTACCGGCTGATCCCGGAGACGGATCACCCCGATACCGCCGCCGTGCTGGACGAGCGTCTGTTCGCCACGCCGGCCATCGCGCTCGTCAAGAGCGAGGAGCTGACCAAGCGCATGGCCGCCGACGCGGAGCTGGCGCTGCATGAGAGCCTGCAGGCCGTGCTGCACTTCACGCCGGAGCTGGCCGCCTCGGTCCGCAGGCGTGAGGACGACACCGACCGGTATGAGGACACGCTCGGCACCTTCCTTGTGCACCTGGCCACGCAGCCGATGAGCGAGCAGGACAGCGTAGAGTCGTCGATGCTGCTGCATCTGATCGGCGATTTCGAGCGCGTCGCGGACCACGCCGTCAACATCATCGAATCCGCCGAGGAGCTGAAGGAGAAGGGCGTCTCGTTCACGCCGCCGGCACAGAAGGAGCTGCAGACCATGCTGGACGCGGTCGGCGAGATCGTCGATCTGACGAGCCGCGCATTCCTGCAGGACGATCTGGCGCTGGCGCGGCAGGTCGAGCCGCTCGAGCAGGTCATCGACAAGCTCAAGGACGAGCTGCGCACGAACCACATCGCCAGACTCCAGCGTGGCGAATGCTCGCTGGCCGCGGGCTTCGTGCTCTCCGACCTGCTGACGAACCTCGAGCGCGTGTCCGACCACTGCTCGAACATCGCCGGCTGTCTGCTCGACATGAAGAACGAGCGCATCGACCTGCACAAGTATCTCGGCGACGTCAAATCCGGCAGCAACGAATTCTTGCTCCAGTATAACGCGTTTGAGGAAAAGTACAAGCTGGAAGCCTGATGCCTTGCTTTTCCCAGCCCCGTGTGCTATCCTGAGAAAAAGATAACTGGGAGGTACGGATATGGCGATTTGGGCATTGGCAGGCACGCTGGCCTTCAGCTTCCTGCTCGAACTGATCGGCGTATCGGCGGCAAACAGCTCCGGCTGGGGCATCGTCGGCGCGATCGCCGCAATGGGCGCCTTCCTGATCCATACGATCGAACAGGCGCATAAAAAAACGCCGGATGAGGACGATAAACCGGAGGAATAAACCAAGGCCCGCCGCGCAGCAGCGCGGCGGGCCTTTTTCTCTTTTACGCGCTGCGTTCCGATTCGAGGGTGCGGAGGGCTTTGCGGAATTGGTGGGAGAAGAGGATGGAGGTGAAGGTCACGGCGAGGGTATCGGCGACGGGCTCGGCGAGGTAGACGCCCAGGGTCGGATCCGGGACGAGGTGCGGCATCAGGTAGATCAGCGGGATGAGCAGGACGAATTTGCGCATGACGGCCACGATGATGGAGCAGACGGCCTTGCCGATGGAGACGAAGGTGATCTGGCAGGCCTGCTGGATGCCGAAGATCGCCAGCACCGCGCAGTAGATGCGAAGGGCGCGGCCGGTGAATTCGATCAGTTCGGCGTCCGGCGTGAAGATCCCGGCGAACACGCGCGGGCAAAGCATGACAAACGCCCAGATCAGCGCGGAATACGTCAGGCAGACGGTCAGGAGCACGCGGAAGGTCTTTCTGACGCGCTCGACGTTTTTCGCGCCGTAGTTATAGCTCAGGATCGGCTGCGCGCCTTGCGAGATCCCCTGCAGGGGCAGGAGCGCAAACTGCATGACGCTCGTGAGGATGGTCATGGCGCCGACGGCGATATCGCCGCCGTAGCGGGCCAGCGAGGAATTGAAGCAGACGGAGAGCACGCTCTCGCTCGCCTGCATGATAAACGTCGCCGTGCCGAGGCCCACGCAGGGCAGGATGAGCCGCGGGCTCTGCAGGAAGTTCTGCACGCGCAGCTTCAGGACGCTTTTTCTGCTGAACAGGAACAGCACGACCCACAGGCACGACACGCCCTGCGAGACGATGGTCGCCAGCGCAGCGCCGCGCACGCCCATGCCGAGCTTGAAGATCAGGATCGGGTCGAGCACGATATTGCACACGGCGCCGATCAGCACGGTGAGCATCCCCTCCCGCGCAAAGCCCTGGGCGGTGATGAACGCGTTCATGCCGAGCGTCAGCTGGACGAAGACGGTGCCGATGGCGTAGATCTGCATATAGTCGGCGGCATAACCGATGGTCTGCCCGCTCGCGCCGAAGGCAAGAAGCAGATCGCGGTTCCAGATGAGAAGCACCGCGGTCAGGACGGCGGAGATGCCAAGCTGCAGGGAGAAGCAGCCGCCGAGCATCTTTTCGGCCGTCTGCAGATCGCCCTTACCCATGCTGATGGACGCGCGCGGTGCGCCGCCTGAGGCGACGAGCGCAGCGAAGGCCGACACGATCAGGATGATCGGCGTGCAGACGCCAAGACCGGTCAGGGCCAGGCTGCCGACCTGCGGCATGTGGCCGATGTAGATGCGGTCTACAATATTATAGAGCATATTGACGAGCTGCGCGATCACCGTCGGGATCGCCAGCCGGAACAGGAGTCTGCCGATCGGCTCCGTGCCGAGAAACGCGTTTTTCTGATCCATCCGGACGCCTTCTTTCTGTGAAATGCCAGAAGATATTATAGTGTGCGGAGGACGGGCCTGTCAACGGAAAACAAGATGTTGCGGAAGGCGGGAGGTTTTGGCCCATATATGGTGATGTTGGCAGAAAAAAGTTTAATATTTGCTTAAAACCGGAGAAAAACGTTGAAAATACAGCGCAAATATGGTACTCTTTTGGTAAACATAATACTCCAACCAAAGGAGGAGAAGGACATGAAGAAACAAAGATGGCTCAGCCTGGTGCTGATCCTGGCGCTCGTCGTGGGGCTGTGCAGCGTGTGCGCGGCCGCGGCGGACGATCAGACCGCAGAGCAGCCCGCGCAGGAGGCGGCGGACACGGTCGCAGAAGCGGAAGCTGCGCCCGCCGACGGGACACAGCCCGATGCGGCTGCGGCAGAAGCAAACACGGAAACTGCCGAACGGCCGGAGCAGGATGCGGCGGCAGAAACGGATGCGGCCGCAGAGGAAGCGCCGGCGGACGGCACGCACATCCACGCAGTCAACCGCGAGGACGCCTGTGAGGAACCGGCTTTCGAGCCGCTGACGGTGCGCGGCGGGCAGCTGGAAAGCGGCTGCTACTATCTGACGGAGGACTGGACGCTGGATGAGCCGCTGTGCGTGGCGAAAAACGGCGTGCAGGTGACGCTCTGCCTGAACGGCTATTCCCTCTCGCTCGCAGACGGCGCAGAGGGCTGCATCATTTACCTTGCCGTCAGCGACGAAGGGGCGGAGCCCTCGGTGCTGACCATCACGGACTGCAACGGGGCCGGGACCTCGAGCAACTACTATGTCGGCGAGGCCGGTGAGCTGATCTTTGACGACGGGAGCTTTGCCTGGCAGGAGGCCTATATCGCGGCGAACGAGAAAAACGCGCTCGCGGGCGGCCACATCACCGGCGCGACGGCCGGAGCCATCAGCGTGGGCGACTATAACCAGCTGTATCTGTCCGGCGTCAATATCATCGACAACGAGGGCCGGTACGGCGCGGGCGTTGTCATCGCAGCGCACGCGAAGGCCGTGATCGACAGCTGCGTCATCGCGGGCAACCGGCTGACGGGCGAAATGAAGGCTTCGGAGCGGCAGATCCTGGGCGGCGGCGTGTACTGCGCGGGCGAACTGGAGCTCTGCGGCACGACGAACCTCACCGGCAACCGCGCGCAGGACGCGCAGAACAACCTTTGGCTGGATGAGACCGGCACGGTAACGATCGGCGCGCTGGGTCTTGACAAGCAGGCACGCGTCGGCGTCAGCGGCCAGGCGGAGCAGGCCGTTTTGACCGGCTACGCGGATGATTTCTCGGAGAACTTTACGAGCGACGATCCGACGCTCTGCATCAGCGCCGTGCATGAAAACGGCTTTACGGACCTGCAGCTGCAGGAGGCCGTCTATACCCTCATGCTCGTGACGGACGAGAATGACGAGCCCGTCACGCTGGAAGCTGCACAGGGCAAGAGCCTTGCGGATCTGTATGTCAACGACCCCGAACGGGAAGACGCCGCCTTTGACGGCTGGTACACGGAAGACGAGGAACCCGTCGACACGCAGCAGCCGCTGCATCTGACGGCGGATACGACGCTCTACGCGCACTGGACGCAGGCTTCGGACGAAGAAGCCGCTCCCCTGCCCGATTACGATCCCGACACGCCGCTGACGCGGCAGGAGGCGGCAAAGACGCTCTATCAGATGGCAAAGCAGCTGGGGCTGGACACCGAGGCAGGCGCGGACGTTGATCTGACGCAGTTCGCGGACGCGGACGAGATCGACGCCGACGCGGAGGATGCGGTCCGCTGGGCCTATGCCTCTGACCTGCTGACGGAAAAGGACGGGAAGCTGCACGTGCAGGAGGAGCTGAGCAGAAAAGAGCTCTCCCGGATGCTGGAGGATCTTCTGGCGCTGAGCAGCGCGGATTGAGCGGCAGTCCTGACGGAATTTGAAAATTTGACTACATAGCAGCAAGCGACCCCGGCAGCGATCTGGCTGCCGGGGCGGTCGTGGTGCTTTTTATGTGAGGGCGCGATGCAGCGGCGCGGGGACGAAGCCCTCCTCGGTCAGACGCCAGAAGGTATCGAAGCCGCAGCGGCGGGCAAGCGCAACAGCTTCGGCATAGCCGAAGGCGACATCGCAGGCGCGGTGGGCGTCGGCGGTGAAGAGGATCTTCCCGTCCATCTCCCGCAGCAGGCGCAGAAGCGGCTCGGCGGGATACGGCGTCTGCCGGTAGCCGCGGCTGATCGCACCGGTATTGATCTCGAAGATCTTCCCTGCCCGGACCAGCCGCTCCATCGCGGCGCGTGCGCTGGGCGGGACGATGGGATAGCGCGTGTGCGGCTCATCGAACTTCGTGATGAGGTCAAAATGGCCGACGATATCGACCTGCGGGACCTCTGCCAGGAGGGCGACGAGCGCATAGTAGCAGTCGGCCTGCGCCGCCATGTCGCCGCTGAACTGCACCTGCGCACACTGCGCCAGCAGCTGCGCGCTGCCGTCGACGGTGAAGCGCGTGCCGTCCGGCAGGGCGGGAAAATAGTGGACGGAGCCGATCAGATAATCGAGCTTCTGCTCCGGCAGCGGCGAGCAGCTGTCCCACTCCAGCCCGCAGTAGAGGGAAAAGCGGCCGCGAAAGTCCGCCTGCAGGCTGCGCGCCTCGCGCAGATAATCTGCCAGACAGCTCTGGTCGATCGCCCAATCGTTTGCGAACGGAAGCGGGCTGTGCCCGCTGAAGCCCAGGGCGTCCAGGCCCGCGGCTTCGGCGTTCTGCGCCATGCGCGCGAGCGTGTCCTGTCCGTCGTCGTAGAGGCTGTGGGTGTGAAGACTCTGCAGAAGCATAGGTGGCCTCCTGTGGTTTTTTCTTTGAGTATAGCATATCTGTCTCCGCATGCAAACAGCCGCCCGCCGGATTTTTTCCGGCGGGCGGTTTTTTTGCGCGTCAAAGTGTCCAAACGTATGCATGATATGCACGCTGTAATGTATAATTAGAACAAAGTATTCAAATTTCGCAGAAAATACTTGCATAATCATGCATTATGGTGTATATTAGTCGCATCAAAGAGCCGGGTGGCCCCGGCTGTGGAGGGATCTCGATGAAAAAGGTGTTTATCGACGGCAGCGCCGGGACGACCGGCCTGCGCATCTTCGACCGTCTGCAAGCGCGCAGCGACATCCAGCTTCTGACGCTTCCGGAAGCGGAGCGAAAGGACGAAGGCCGCCGCAGGCAGCTGCTCAACGAGGCAGACGCCGCGTTTTTGTGTCTGCCGGACGCAGCGGCGGAGGAAGCGGCGTCGTGGGTGGAAAACCCGGACACTGTTGTGCTCGACACCTCGACGGCGCACCGCACGGCTCCCGGCTGGTGCTACGGCTTTCCGGAGCTCTCCGCACTGCAGGAGGCCCGCATCCGGCAGGCCAGGCGCATCGCCGTGCCCGGCTGCCACGCAAGCGGGTTTATCGCGCTGGTGCATCCCCTTGTGGCAGCAGGACTGCTGAACAAGGACGCGCTTCTCAGCTGCTATTCGCTGACCGGCTACTCGGGCGGCGGCAAGAAGATGATCGCGGAGTATGAGGCGCCCGCGCGCAGCGCGCTGCTGGACGCGCCGCGGCAGTACGCGCTCGGCCAGACGCACAAGCATCTGAAGGAAATGAAGCAGATGACGGGGCTTGCCAGCGAGCCGGTGTTCTGCCCGGTCGTATCGGACTTTTACAGCGGCATGCAGGTCACGGTCCCGCTGTTTGCGCAGTGGCTGAAGCCGGGCGCTTCGATGCAGGACGTCAGGGCGGTCTATCAGGCACTGTACACGGGGCCGGTCGTCTCCTACATCGACGCGGCGGACGCGGGCGGCTTTCTATCCGCCGCGGCGCTGGCCGGGAAGGACAGCATGCAGATCGCCGTGGCCGGCAATGAGGAGCGAATGCTCCTGCTGGCCGTCTATGATAACCTCGGCAAGGGCGCGTCCGGCGCGGCCGTGGAATGTATGAATCTTGTGACCGGCGCGGAGAAAACGCTGGGTCTGGAACTGTAATGCGGGAGGAAACACAGATGAAAACGATCGAAGGCGGCGTGTGCGCCGCGCAGGGCTTTACGGCCGCGGGCGTCCACTGCGGCATCCGGAAGAATAAAACGAAGCGGGATCTGGCGCTGATCTATTCCAGCGTCCCGGCCAGCGCGGCAGCGGTCTACACCACGAATCTGGTCAAGGGTGCGCCGCTCGTCGTGACGAAGCAGCATCTTGCCAACGGCAAGGCACAGGCCGTCATCTGCAACAGCGGCAACGCCAACACCTGCAACGCCAACGGCATTGAGATCGCCGAGCAGATGAGCGAGCTGCTGGCCCAGGCCCTGCAGATCCAGAGCTCCGACGTCGTCGTGGCCTCGACGGGCGTCATCGGGCAGCCGCTCGATATCGCGCCCATCGCCGCCGGGATCCCGGAGCTGGTCAAAAATCTCGGCCCGCACTCGGCCGAGGCCGCCGAGGGCATCATGACCACCGACACCAAGCGCAAGGAGATCGCCGTCAGCTTCACTGTGGGCGGCAAGGAATGCAGGATCGGCGGCATCTGCAAGGGCTCCGGCATGATCCACCCCAATATGGCGACGATGCTCGTGTTCATCACGACCGACTGCGCCATCTCCCCTGCCATGCTGCAGAAGGCGCTCTCGACCGACATCGCCAACACGTTCAACATGGTCTCCGTCGACGGCGACACGTCGACCAACGACATGGTGACAGTCCTGGCCAACGGCCTTGCCGGAAACGCGGAGATCACGGCGGAGGGCGAAGATTTCACGGCCTTCATGCAGGCGCTCAACACCGTGACGGTGTATCTGTGCCGCTGCATCGCGGGCGACGGCGAGGGCGCGACGAAGCTGCTCGAGTGCAAGGTCTCGGGCGCGGCGACGCTGGACATCGCCAAGACCGTCGCCAAGAGCGTCATCTGCTCGTCTCTCACAAAGGCGGCCATGTTCGGCGCGGACGCCAACTGGGGCCGGGTGCTGTGTGCCATCGGCTATTCCGGCGCGCCGGTCGACGTGAGCAGGATCGATGTGCAGTTTGCCTCGAAGGCCGGGACGATCCTTGTGTGCAAGGACGGCGCGGGCGTCGATTTTTCCGAGGAAGAGGCCAAGAAGATCCTGCTTGAGAGCGAGATCGAGATCCTCATCGACCTGCACAGCGGCAGCGCGGTCTCGACGGCCTGGGGCTGCGACCTGACCTATGATTATGTGAAGATCAACGGCGATTACCGGACGTAACGGGAGGAGAAAGATATGGATATTTCCAATGCCCAGCGGGCGCGCGTGCTGGTCCACGCGCTGCCGTATATCCAGGACTACAGCGGCAAGATCGTCGTGGTCAAATACGGCGGCAACGCCATGGTCTCGGAGCATCTGAAGGACTCGGTCATCCGGGATATCTGCCTGCTGCAGCTCATCGGCGTCAAGGTCGTGCTCGTCCACGGCGGCGGGCCGGAGATCACGGAGACGCTCGGAAAAATGGGAAAGAAGAGCGCTTTCGTTGACGGTGTCCGGGTCACGGACGAGGAAGCCGTCGGCGTGGCGCTGATGGTGCTGGCCGGAAAGATCAACAAAACGCTCGTGAACCTCATCGAGCTCAAGGGCGGCAGCGCCATCGGCCTTTCCGGCCTCGACGGGCACATGCTCAAGGCAACGGTCAAAAAGCCGGAGCTCGGCTATGTCGGCGAGATCACGGACGTGAACGTCCAGCCGATCCTGGACGTGATCGACAAGGGCTATATCCCCGTCGTATCCACGGTCGGCTATGACGACGCGGGCAATATCTACAACATTAACGCCGACACGGCGGCCGCGCGCCTCGCGGGCGCGCTCGGCGCGGAGAGTCTGATCGCCATGACGGACATTGCGGGCATCCTGCAGAACAAGGACGATCCGTCCACGCTCCTCCCGGCCATCCGCATCGATGAGCTGCCTGAGCTCGTCTCCTCCGGCGTCATCCAGGGCGGCATGATCCCGAAGGCGGAATGCTGCCGGAACGCGATCGAATGGGGCGTGCGGCGCGTGTTCATCATCGACGGGCGGGTCCCGCACGCGATCCTCATTGAAATGCTCACCAACGAAGGCATCGGCACGATGTTCACCAGATAGGAGTAAGGATCATGGACATTCAGAAGCTGGACCAGACCTATATCGCGGGCACGTATGCGCGCTTCCCCGTCACGATCGTGAAGGGCAAGGGCTCGCTCGTCTGGGACGAGAACGGCAAGGAGTACATCGACCTGTCCACTGGCATTGCCGTCGATATCTTCGGCGTAGCCGACGAGCAGTGGATGGCGGCCGTCACAAAGCAGCTCGGAACGCTGCAGCATATCTCGAACCTTTACTACACCGAGCCCTGCGCGAAGCTCGCGCAGCTGCTGTGCGAGAAGACCGGGATGAAGAAGGTCTTCTTCGGCAACTCCGGCGCGGAGGCGAACGAGTGCGCCATCAAGGCCGCCCGGAAATGGTCGGAGGATAAGAAGGGCAAGGAATATTCCACCATCATCACGCTCAAAAACAGTTTCCACGGCCGGACCATCACCACGCTAGCCGCGACGGGGCAGGATGTGTTCCACCACGACTTCCTGCCGCTGACGGAGGGCTTCGTCTATGCCGAACCGAACGATCTGGCGGATCTTGCGCGGCTGATCGCGGAAAACAAGTGCGCGGCCGTCATGATGGAGGTCGTGCAGGGCGAGGGCGGCGTGATGCCGCTGGACGAGGCGTATGTCAAGGGCGCGGCGAAGCTGTGTCAGGAAAACGATCTGCTGCTCATCTGCGACGAGGTGCAGATCGGCAACGGGCGCAGCGGCATGCTCTACGGCTATATGGCCTACGGCGTGCAGCCGGACATCGTCTCGACAGCCAAGGGGCTCGCGGGCGGTCTGCCGCTGGGCGCGACGCTGCTGGGCGAGAAGGTGCAGAACGTGCTGAGCGCCGGGACGCACGGCTCGACCTTCGGCGGCAACCCCGTCTGCTGCGCGGGCGCGATCAATGTGCTCGAACGGCTGGACGAGGCGATGCTGCAGGGCGTGCAGGCGCGCTCGGCCTACATCAAACAGGAGCTGACGGGCGCGAAGGGCGTCATCGGCGTGTCGGGCCTCGGGCTGATGCTCGGCATCCAGACGGAAAAGAACGCGGCGGACATCATCGCCGCCTGCCGGGAAAAGGGCGTGCTGGTCATCAAGGCCAAAGACAAGCTCCGCCTCCTCCCTGCCCTCAATATCCCCATGGACCAGCTGGCAAAAGCCATCGCGGTCATCAAGGAATGCTGCGCGGGATAAGAAATATGAAAAGCCTCCCGAACGGGAGGCTTTTCGTGTCTCAAGGCTCCCCTTGCAGGGGAGCTGGCAGCCGAAGGCTGACTGAGAGGTTGTCGCAAATTTGCAGCAACCTCTCCGTCTCGGCTGCGCCGAGCCACCTCCCCTGGAAGGGGAGGCTTTGGACTTCCGCATCTTATGGCTTCCCCTATGAGGGGAAGGCTTTGAAAAGAAAAACCTCCCGGGTGGGAGGCTTTTTTCTTTATTTACCCGAAATACCGGTGCAGGATGGCGGCGAGGTGGGCGCGGGTGGCGGGGGCTTGGGGATTCAGGGCGCCGTTGGAGCCGGTTAAGATCTTCTCGCCGGTGGCCCATTGGAGGGCGGGGAGGGCGTAGGCGGAGACGTCGGATGCATCGGTGAAGTTGAGGTTCTCGCCTGCTGTGAGGTCGCGGCCCTTCAAAGCGGCATAGCGGTAGAGCATGGCGGCGAGCTGCTCGCGGGTGACGGGGGCTTCGGGGTTGGAGCCGTCGGAGATGCCGTTGGCTTTGGCCCACTCGCAGCCCGCGGCGTACCAGGGGGTGTAGCGGTCGGTGCGGATGCCCTCGCGGCGGGCAAGGATGGTCATGACCATGCCGCGGGTGACGGGGGCCTCGGGGCTGAACGCGTCAGAAGCCGTGCCGGTCATGAGGCCGGTTTCATAGGCGTATTTGACGTCGTTATAGAACCAGTCGGTGGAGGTCACGTCCGTGAACGGAAAGTCCTTTGCGAGCGCGGGGAGGATGGAGATGAGGGGGTAATCGGGGTCGATGGACGAGGTGTATTCCTTCCATTCGACACCATCGGCACTGCTGATATTGTCCGTTACTGCATCCGAGTCATTCAATACCGGTCGACCGTCTCTGAACGAGGTTCTTTTATTGTCAGTGATATTCGCTTCGATCAGCGTCGCATTTGCGCCATTTGCAACATACACACCAGCGCCTTCAGCGCCGTCCTCTACGCAGGCTTTGTTCACTGCATTGTTTTTAATCATGCCACCGGTCATGGTAAACGTGCCGCCGACATATACGCCGCCGCCCTTGCCGAAGCGGCTTGTATAGCAATTTTCAATGGAGCCGCCGGACATCTCAAACTTGCCGCTCGTAGCAACATAGACACCGCCGCCGTCAGCAGGCTCTCCTTCCTCTGTACAACAGCTGCGAATCTTACCACCGCTCATGATGAAGGTACCTGCTGCATAGACACCGCCACCCGCTTTCCATACCGAACGGCACAAATCGATTGCGCCGCCTTCCATCATAAAGGTACAGCCTGAGTTTACATATACACCGCCGCCAGAAGCATTATTCTGTGCAGTACACCCTTTAATCGTGCCGCCGTTCATGGTAAACGATGCACCATTTGTCAGATACACACCGCCGCCGCCCTTCATTCCCGCGCAGCTATCAATCGTACCGCCGTTCATGATGAACGAGCCGCCTTCAACATAGACACCGCCGCCTACTCCGTCTAAAATAAACCCGAAAATTTTCCCATTTTTCTCCATGCTGTTGTCCGTCAGCGTCAGGCTGGCATTGGAGCCTGTCACACGGATCGCGCCAAATGTAAGCGATTTTGCCCTCAGCACGTTGCCGTTCAAATCGAGAATCACGGTATTGTTGTTGATCTCAAGTGTCTCGTTCAGCGTGATTTCTTTACCAAGCTGAATCGCACCGCCTTTCTCAATGGCATTTTTCAGCTGGTCTTCGGTCGTAACTATCGTAACATTATCCTCCGCAAGCACCATAGCCGGCAGCAAGGCGGCGCAGAGGCAGAGGATCAGGAGGAGGGAGAGGAGGCGTTTTTTCATGGCGTTTTTCCTTTCAGACGGCAGATTCTGTCTGCGAGCAGACAGAACAGCGGGATATCCCGCTGGGTGGTGGATGGCTTTTGTGCCATTGTAACATACCGGTGGGAAAAAGGCAAGGATTTTGGGAAGTTTATTTTTGCGGGCAAAAAAAGCCTCCCCTTTCAGGGGAGGTGGCTCGGCGTGAGCCGAGACGGAGAGGTTGCAGCAAATTTGCGACGACCTCTCAGTCAGCCTGCGGCTGACAGCTCCCCTGAAAGGGGAGCCATGTCCGCTGCGGCGGACTAACCCCTCAGGCCCTTCGGGCCAGCTCCCCTTGACAAGGGGAGCCTTGCGTTTGCGCAAGCCCAAAGCCTCCCCTTGCTAAGGGGAGGTGCCGAACGAAGTGAGGCGGAGAGGTTCCGTCTGCGGAATCTGCTCCGTCTGGGATGCGACCTCCATGACCCAGAATTCCCGGCGGTCTCCGGCCGCCAGACAATAAGGAACGAATCACTATGCCAAAGAAAAAACAACCGGAAAGCAGAAAGCAGGACGATCCGAATGTGATGGGGCTGCGGGCGGAGGTGCTCGAGCAGCCGATCTGCCAGACGCTGGAGTCGAACTACATGCCCTACGCCATGTCTGTCATCGTCTCGCGCGCCATCCCGGAGATCGACGGCTTCAAGCCGTCGCACCGCAAGCTGCTCTATACCATGTATGAGATGGGGCTTCTCACCAAGCCCCGCACAAAATCCGCCAACATTGTCGGCCAGACGATGAAGCTGAACCCTCACGGCGACGCT